>ULSG01045814.1_pt1 | contig 25492 bp, 23 predicted proteins | sample 1956191 | NCBI WGS metagenome assembly ULSG01 (sample SAMEA4835703, study PRJEB28245) | human gut metagenome | biome: gut microbiome; material: fecal sample | place: Denmark | collected 2008 | reverse complement strand
GCAAGCTGGTCAAGATGGCTGCACATGACGGCCGTGAGACCCGTCCCGACCTGGGTCTGGGCATCTGCGGCGAGCACGGCGGTGATCCTTCCAGCGTCGAGTTCTGCCACAATGTTGGTCTGGACTACGTCAGCTGCTCTCCCTTCCGTGTGCCTATCGCACGTCTGGCTGCCGCTCAGGCTGCTATTAAAAAACCGAGAGCGAAGTGATTTTAAAACGCATCTCCGTTAAAAATCAAGCATAAAATGAAGCCCGCTGTCAATTTTGACGGCGGGTTTCGTTTTTTGCTCATGTAAGACGTGAAGCAAATTGAAAACAGTTTGATGCAGTAGAAACATCACAGGTAGACCTCCACAGTGAGGTCAGACCATGCGGCGCGGCGGAACTGATGCGGCATCTTGTTTGCCTCACGATACTTCTTGGCGGTCTCAAAGTCGATGGTAAAGGTGAGGACAGGCTTGCCGGTGACAGCCATCAAGTCGGCGCGTTCATGCTTTTCTTTCTTGCTCCCAGTGTTGAGCTTCCAGCGGTAGGTGTAATCACTGATTGGAGTGACAACCTCAACGAACTGTTCAATCAGTTCCGGGGCAAGGCAGGCACCGCGAACATCAAGCTTTTGCTCAAGAAAATCATGGAGGGCTTTCATGTTGGCAGAAACAGCTGCGGAATCGGGTTCGGGAGCAATGGATTTCAAATCCTGCTCCAGACGGTTGATCTCATCGTCAGCCTGTTTGCAAAGTGCCTGATATTCTTCCCGCCCCAGTTCACCATCGGCGCGCATGGCAGCATAGTTCATCTTGCGATTTTTGATTTTTTCGATTTTGCTCTGAATCGGTGCTGCGGACATCAGCGTAGTGGGCTTTCCGCTTTTGCAGCCTTCAATCATCTGGCAGGCACGGAGGATAGCCTTGTTCTGATTGCCCCAGACTTTTTCAAAAATCTTTTTTGCCATCAGGTCGAGCTTCCATTCGGGAACAGAAATGGCATCGCAACTGAGCTGGTCGGTCAGACCATGCTCCAGAACAAAGGAGCGGGTCGGGTTGACCGTGCGCATATTGCATTGGTAGCCAAAGACGGGAGTACCATCTTTTAGCTTGCGCCATTTGAAGATGCGGTACGAAGAACCACAGCGGCAGCGAAGTTTGGACACCCACAAATTCTTGGTGGTTTTCGTACCCTTACGCCGTGTTTCTCCGTCAGGAAGGCGCAGGCTTGAAATACGGGATTTGCGGATGCGTTCACATTCGTGCCAAAGACTTTCTGATACAATGGGTTCAAAGTTGCCCTTTACATAGACGAAAGAATCTTCATCAAGGTTGTTGATGCGCTTCTTTTCCAGATAGTTGTTGACTTTGGACTTGTTGTAGCAGATATAGCCCATATACGTTGCGTTGCGAAGAATGCGGCTGATTTTGGTGCAAGACCAACTGACATTTCCATGCCCATCCTTGCAGCCCAGCCGAGAAAGTTCATTGACGATAGCCTTTTCTCCGTAGCCTTGAGAGTAGAGCGTGAAAACCATCCGAATGGTGGCAGCCTGTTCTTCATTGATAACGTATGTACGCTTTGCATTGTCGCGGTCATAGCCGATGATGTTGCCACTGCCGTAAAGGACACCTTTCTGCCGACTGATTTTCTGACCGGCGAGAACACGCTCAGAAATCTTGCGGCTTTCTTCCTGTGCCATCGTTGCCATGATGGAAAGACGAAGCTCGCCATCACCGTCCATTGTCCAGATGTTGTCCGATACAAAGAAAACTTCAACGCCGAAATTGCGAAGTTCGCGGGTAAGCTGAAGGGTATCAACGGTGTTGCGGGCAAAGCGGCAGACCTCACGGGTGACAATCAGGTCGAATTTGCCACGTTTGGCATCGGAAATCATCTGCATAAATGCAGGACGCTTTTTGGCAGAGGTGCCGGTGATACCCTCATCAATATAGCGGTTTATGACCTGCCAGTTGGGATGATACCGAAGCTGATCGTCGTACCACTGCATCTGATTTCCGAGTGCATCGACCTGTGCTTCATGCTGAGTGGAAACACGCCCGTAAAAGGCAATGCGGCGGTCGCGGTCTTTATCTAATGGGGATTGCCTGAAATACATTCTCTGTGTGATGTTCATCCTTTTTGGAAAGGCCGTGAAAGACCTTGCAGAGAATTGGGAGGTCACGACCTCCGTTGCAGGCGACACGCGCTTCGATGGTGTTCTGACCGTCAAAAACATGGTAACGGCCATCACGGTAGCTGACCTTCGGCTCATTGGCAATATACTCCGAGAAGGTAGCAGAAATCTCCGCCACTTTTCTGGTACGCAGCACACGCTGATATTCAGCGCAGGGGGTCAGGAGTGCGCTGTCAATGTAGCGCATCTCGCAAACACATTCGGGCAGATTGGCAAGGTTCAGATTAGAAATCATCATAGCACTCTCTCCTTTATCGTCTGAAGATAGGCAGAAGTGTCATCAACCAGAGAAAGAATGGCACTTCGGCAGTCGTTGTCCTCAAAAACATCGGGGTAGTCTTTGAATACGAGATTCCAGCGGCGGATAAAATCCTCCTTTGCGCCCTGAACTTCGCACATCATAATCGATCCATTCGCAACGGTCGTTTTATGGTGGCGGTTGTCAATGGATTGCTGAAGTCGTTTTCGATCTTCGTCTGTAAGACAGCGTTTGCGACCTTGGATACTCCTTTTGAAATCCGGGGGCGAATTGCTTACGGGGGTGATCTCGCCCTCGGTATGGACTTTGCTGGATACAGGCACATTATCGGCATCGACCTTTTCGGGCTTCGGTGGTTTGCTTTTTGACTGCCGCTCCTGTTTGGGTTTGCGCAGTTCTTCGATGATTGCCGGGATTTCTTCTTTTGGCATTTTAGCCAGAGCGGTGATCTCGGCATCAGTTGCCTTGATATGCCCCGACAATATTTCCTCCATTGCACCGGGGACAGCGGCCTCTGCCGCATCAACGCCTTTGGCGTACTTTTCTGCTCGCTGCACAAACTTGGAGTTCACGCCGTTTCGTTCAGCAATCCGTTCACAAGTTCGTTTGTGTAAATATGCCTATAATTCTGGGAGAATCACTTCTCTACTATATGGTGCAGTGCCATCTAGTTTATCCATTTCATTTGAAAATTTGAAGCAAAAAAACAAGATGGTGATTCCGGAAACTATACATAAACTGAAGAGATTACTGGATGATGGTATTACAGAGCAAAGCCAGAAAGAGATATTTAAGTTAACGGTACTTGTTATGAAGGTCTATCTAATAGATACATATAACATTATTCCGCAATCATATAGATCTGTTATGGAATTGTTTGATTACCTAACTGGGGTGAATACTATTGAAGCAAATGTTGTTACGCATGAATACAACTTTTCAAGCGTCAAAGAATTCTCGATAAAAGTAATTAGCTATGTTAGTAACCAAAAATAGTAAAATTTATTGATGTAGCAACACTAAAAGAGATTTGAACTAATTTTTACCGACCAAACATTTTAGAAAACGAATGAAACTTATTGATATAGAATACAAGGAAAAAAACTTATAATGAATTATTTAGATGGAAAAAATTTTTCAGAGGAAAAAAAGTATCTCGAGGCAATCTTTACGCTTTCAGGATTGAGTGAATGTGGCAAATCATCTGCAGGAATCAGAATGGCATCTAGTCCATTTGAAATTAAACGGTATAAAATAATTGAAATCGAAAAAGAGATGATGAGTGCAAGAGGCATAGATATATCTTCTGGTTTAAAGGACGAGCATTTTATTAAGTTATATCAAGATAAAAGCGAAGACGTATTTAAGGAATTCGTTTTAAGATTAATTGTACATTTAAAAGAAGATAATATAAAACGTGTATCTATAGAAAGTCTTTATAGAGCCCCGTTTGGTAGTTTCCTAAAAAGGGAATTTGGAAATAAGTGTGCAAATATTTATATTGAGGCCCCAATTGAGATTAGAGCCAGAAGAGAGTATAATAAAAAATGTTATGAGGCTTTTGAGAAAGGCATTTCGGGGATATCATATAAGGAGGTATTAGAAAGCGTGAAGATGAAAGATGCATTTAAAGAAAGTCATAAGGCATCAAATTGCAAGGAAATAGCAGACTATGTGATCATAAATGATGAAAAAAAAGATTTGGAGGACTTCTTACATGATGTAGATGTAATTGTATCAGATACTATTAAAGGAGCGCAAGTTTCAACATGCCAAGTTATGAGAAGTTCAACTAAATAAGTGAATAACCGTAAAAAGTGAATTTTAACAGTTAAGATACTAGTAATTGACGCGATGGAAATGCTAAAGTGAAAATTCTACGGAGGAAGCATTATGAAAATAATCTTTGTAAGACACGGAAAAGATGATAGCAACTATAGAGGTGGCTGGAGCACGATGGATTTGACAGAAGAAGGAAAAATCCAAGCGATGAGATTGGCTGAATTTTTGTATTCTCAGAAAGGGACTTTTGATATATCTAAAATTGTGTCAAGTGACTTGCCAAGAACAGTATCAACTGCAAAAGCAATATCGTATAAATTGAAAATTCCTTTTCATGTAGATGCGCGACTAAGAGAAATGAATAATGGTGAATTAGCAGGAATGAAAAATGAAGTGGCTTCCATAAAGTATCCGGGATTGTATTTTAACACACTAAGAATGGATGAAAAGTATCCTAATGGAGAATCTCCAAGGGAGTTTTTTGATAGAATTCAGAAATGGTTTTTCGATTTCACCAAAATGTATGAAGATTTTGAAAGCAACATTATAGTGGTGACGCATAGTGGAGTTATAAATATTATCTATTATATTATAAACAATATGGCATGGACAAATAGGGAAAAACCGTTCAAGGTTTCAAATTGTAGTCTTCATATTCTAAATACAAAGACCATGGAATTTGAAGAAAAAAACATCACGTACTTCTTGAATTGATTATAGAATATGAAAAGAATTCTAAAGAATTTTCGAAAAAGGATGGATAGTTTATGATTGAATTTAATGGGAATATTGGAGTAGAGTTTAGAAAATTGGCTCAAAATAAAAATTCCGAAGTCATGATATATGGATTAGATAGAGATTATTCATATAGTGATGTAGATGTTTACTCGGATGCAATCGCGAAAAAAATAGTTAATAAATGCCAAAAAAGACATATTCGAGTAGGACTATACTTGAATCATTCACCTTTAGTAATCATTTCGATTATAGCTGTATTAAAGGCTGGTTGTAGCTATGTTCCCATATCAAAGAAGCTAATGCCCAATAATAAGAAAATCATAGTTGAAGAAGCAAACGTAGAATTGATTATTACAGATGAACCTTGGAAATACACACCCACCGACTCTTTGGACGTTGAGCAGTGCATGTCTTATACCAGCAGTTCAAAAATAGAGTGTAGAACATATGATAACACATCGGAAGTTTATGTTCTTTTTACATCTGGAAGCACGGGAAAACCAAAAGGCTGTTCTGTAAACTATGGAAATCTAGTATACATTTTGTCGGGTTTACAAAAAATATGTCCAGTTTCTGATACATCGGTATATATGTTTTCTACACCATATAATTTTGATGTTTCAACAAGTGAAATATATGGATGGATAAATGGAGGAAAAATACTTGCAATAGATCTTACACTAGTAGAAAATTTGAAAAATTTCCCACAGTATGTACGTATGTATCACGTGTCTCATTATGCGACCTCTCCATCTGTATTCTTAAATATGCTAAACAATTATAGTAATCAGGAGCTAGAATCAATAGCCTCAGAATTAAAATATGTAATGATTGCAGGTGAATCATTTAAGAGAAAAATTTACGAGATATGGCGAGAGAGACAGTGGGATTTCGGATTATTCAATCTATATGGGCCCACAGAAGCTACCGTTTATGCAACATATTATCGATTTGAAAAAAATCTAGAATTACAGGAAATTCCGATTGGAACTTGCATCGAGGGCTGCAAGTATGAAATTATAAATAAGGACAAAGATGGTAAAGGCGAACTGGTATTAAAGGGAAACGGAATTACAGATGGATATGTAAATAATGCCGAAGAATGCAAGAAAAGATTTTATAAAGAAAAAAGCACAAATTGCTATTGTACAGGAGATATAGTAGCAATGCACAATGGTATGTTGTATTTTTATGGGCGAAATGATGACCAAGTTCAAATACATGGAATACGATTAGAATTGAACGAAATTGAAAACACATTACGGGATATTGAAGGAGTAATGGACGTTGCTGTTGTGTACAATGAAAACCTGTTGGTTGGAAATTTCGTGGTAAAAAAAGGAGTAACAAAAGTTGAGTTGCTCAAGTACATGAATGAGAATATTCCTAAATATATGATTCCAAATTATTTTGAATTTGTTGATGAATTGGCAAGAACCATAAACAACAAAATTGATCGCAACATTATTTGGAGGCGATATAAAGAAAAGCAGAATATTGAAGCAAATAAAAACGAACAAAATGAAAATAAGGCCGTTCAAGACAAAATCATCTCGATTATGAAAGAGGCCTTAGGAAACAACGAAATCAATATAGGCTATAATTCCGATTTTTTTGAATCAGGTGGAGATTCTTTATCCGTGGTGAACCTACTTGTTGGAATTGAGCGGGAATTCGATATAGAATGCAATATTGATATGATTTATACTGCGAGAACTCCTTATAAACTATCCGAATATGTGCTCAAATCAAATGAAAATTTAGCGACGCACAAACAGCACAATTCGATGGAGATTCAGTTTGTGCTGAATGAAGTACAGCGATGCAACCAGAAAGTCTTCGATTTTCTAATTAATACCAACTCTTCTCCGGAAAGAGAATATCCCTGTTGCCATAACCAGTATATAATATACAACAATAAAATCAATCGATGCATAGCTTTCTCTTATTCTGTTTCAAAGCAATATAAAAGAGAAGATTTGAATTCAAAAATCGTAAAACTGCTCATTCAAAATCCTATTTTGCGTTCTAAAATTTTAAAACGCAATGAAAAATTATTTTTCACAGAATATACGGTTTCAGATAAGCTTGAAATTCCATATCTGAATTTGCAAAGTTGGAATTGTAAATTTGATGTAGTTGAGGATTATTTTTTAGAAGGATTCGAAAAATTGATTACAAATTTACGATATCAAAATGGCTTTTTGGCTTTGTTTGTTCTTTTAGAGGATGTTGAAAACTATCATATCGTATCCGTTTTAGATCATTGTATAGCTGATGCATCTAGTGTTTCAATTATAAAAAAGAAAATATCCGGTCTGCTCAATAATAAAAATGATGACACCAAGTATACATACTTTGATTATTGTACTTTTCTGAAAAAGAATAATTCTTTTTTGAAAATACTAAAATCTGATTATTTACAGGAAAGAATGGAATGCATGGTATGTAATGTTGATGACTTTATCAGCAATATACAAGATTTCAATACGACAATAGTTGTAAACCATGTCGAGGCATATTCAAGCATTGAAATTAGCATATTGATTTCTTATCTTATCGGCAGAATGGTACTTCAATGTACAAGCTTAAAAGCAGTTTCAATTAAAACTATATTGAACTTAAGGGAGTATGATGGATTTTCGTTTAAAGATACACTGGGGGATATGCATAGCAATGTTTCTTTTTTACTGCACAGAGAAATGAATTTTGAAAGTTTTAGAAAAAAAGCATATGATACCATAAAAATATATACTATCGACTTCATCAATTTTTCTTATGTGCATTTATACCAAGATGAACCTCGTTATGGAGAAGTTAAAGAGATTCTAGATAGGAGTGGACTTTTTTCTATTAATTACTTAGGAGATATTATGGGAAAGAAAAAGGAACTTTTCGATAACGAAATAAGAAAAGCTCAAAAAGAACTATATGATATAGAAAAAAAGATTTTTGCAACAGCCTATCGAGACAATGACAAAGTGTATATTTTAGTAAATAAAAATATTTCAAGATTAACTAATGAGGTATCTTCTTCGGAAATAGAGAACATGTGATAAGTTTGAATTGATTGAAGAGAATGCGATTGAAAATATTATAATCGCTTTGCTGCAAAGTAGGTCGCATGATTATTTGTTGGCTCTTTAAAACACTTGTGTCTATAATACGGATGATGAGCAGCCGGCACTTTTTGAATTATTCCTTGTACTTGAGAGCAGATAAATAAAAAGATTGTACATTTAGGCGGCTAGTGTTATACTGAAGCTATCAAAATATCGGAGGCTATTCTATGTCCAGACCTAAGGGAAGCAAAAACAAAGCTAAAACCGCAACAACGACTACCGATTTCTCTGCACAGATTGCTGAGAAGCAGTCTGCAAAGGAAGCCGTCACTGCTGAAATCGCATCCATTACCACTAATATCGATGCACTGAAAGCTGATCTGAAAGCCAAGAAGGTAGAGCTGAAGTCCATCGACAAGGAAATTGTCAAGATTGAAGCCAAAAAGATTAAGGCCGAAACCAAAGCTGCGGAATTCGCTAAAAAAGCTGAAGCAGAAGATATCCTGAAAAAATTGCTGGCTAGTGGCATGAGCGCAGACGAGATTCTTGCGAAATTGAAGTGACTTGAAAATTTCAGACGCAGGAGTTGACAGGAGCAGCTACTCTGCAAGCAGGGCGTTCGTATATACAAACGCCATTTTTGCGTTGCAAAATGCTTGTTGGGATAGTCCCAAACCCTTTGTGTGCTGCATCCGCTGGATGCAGGCTGCGCATTTGTACCAAATGCTTCTATAACGAAAAAGACCACCGAGGACTCTCCCAAAATGGGAGCAATCCTCGGTGGTCTCTGTTTATCGGGTCTGCGCTTTTTCCTTGGTGGCCTTTTCTTCTGCGAAAAACATCTCTACATTCTTCTGTGCTTTCATCAGTTCCTGCATCTCATCCCGCGCCTTGCGGTAGGCTGGATAAGCGGCTTTCTTCTGTGAAAGCAGTGCAGAGTATTCCGTGTTCAGTTCTTTTACCTTTGGCAGCTTTTTAAGTCCGGCTTCATCAAAAGCGGCTTTTGCCGCCCGGTGCAGTGTGATCTGCTCCCGATGTTCTTCCAGAAACTTCTTGCTGTATCCGGCTTTACGGTAGGCATCGTACACAGGTCGGGTCTTGGCATAGTTGACGATGTGCGCCCGCAGGACGGCAATCTCCGCCATGCGCTGTTCTGCGGCCTTGATGGAATCGCCTAGCTCATGGTATCTAGCAGTTGCAGCATTCACTCTTTCCTGCATTTCTTCGATGCTGCCGATCTTGTTCTCTTGCAAGAAGATCAGGGTCTTGGACATCTCTTTCAGATTATAGCGTTTTGCCCAACGTGCATAGCCTTCGCTCTTGCCCTCGGAGAGTTTTGCCTGAATGTCCACTAGCAAGTGGAACGGCTGCTCTTTCGGCGGCTGTTTCTGATGAGGGCGGTGTTCGGCTTCTCCGGCAATGACCGCCTTGATTTCATCTTCGCTGTATCCTGCGCCCAGTGTCCGAAAACGGATAAAGCGTTTCTGTCGTGTGCCTTTGACGGAAGTGTGCTTTCCTCGTTTGATTTCATAGCCCTGCTGTTCCAGCGTTTGAAGAAAGGTTTCAAAGTCTTCGGGCTTCTCGTTCAGCAGGATGTTGTCGATTACGGCGCACAGCTTATTCCGATTGCTTTCTCTCGGTGGATAGAGTGTGCGCTTCTGCCGCTCCCGGTACGGCTTGATTTCAATGACGGACAGCTGATGCTCCAGACAAATCAAATCGCTCAACCGCTGCACCGCAAGCCCGGACAATAAAAAATCCCGGAATTTCCGGGTGCTGTCCAGCGCAGTAGAATTGTAGATGATGTGATTGTGAATGTGTTCCCGGTCGGTATGGGTCGCAACGATAAAAGCATACTTGCCTTTGGTAAACCGCATAGCAAGTTCATAACCGACCTTGTTGGCTTCCTCGGCGGTGATCTCTCCGGGTTTGAATGATTGCCGAATCTGGTAGGCAATCACATCATTTTTTTGCCTGCGCCCGGTCATCAATTCATACTGGCGTTTGGAGAGCATAAATTCTTCATCGACCGTCAAGGGACTGCATTCGTAACTGCTGACCAGTTCGCCCTGCTGTGTCTTGTCCGGGTTCTGAGCATAATCCGTGCGGCTTTTCAGGCAGACCGCAACGGATTTCCCCTTGTTTTTGTGCAGTGCAATCAATCGGGTTGCAGCCATTTTATCACCTCGCCACTGAATTTATTTTGGTTATGTACCCCACAGCCGGAGCTGTGGGGCAGGGTCAGAGGTCAGCCAGCCGGGAAAGAATCTGCTTGCCGATGGAGATCAACTCATCCAGCCGGATACGCAAGTCCTCCAGATCAGCGGCGTAGACCTGACCGTTTTCGTTGGCGCATTTTGCATACTGATTGAGGTTGTTGCTGCACATCTGGAGCAGATACGCCATGCGGCGCAGTTCCTTCAGATCGAGGTGCAGGCAGTAACCGTCCAGAGCCATCTTGCGGATATAGGCACTCAGACTGCGGATGCCCATGCCCAGCATTTTTTCATAGATGCGGTGCTTCTCCGTTTTTGTCAGGCGCAGGATAATGACCTCATCCCGTTTTTCTCTCACCGGGCATCACCATCCTTGTCGAGATAGGATTTGAAAGGCTTGACGGATTCCGTTTTCTCTGCCTTTTCTTCCAGCGCGGCCAGCACAGAGCGGCGGGGAGCATCCTCCTTTTCTTCCTCGTCCTGCTCTGGCTCATGGTGCTTTTCGTCCACATCCAGTTGCGCATTCAGTTCGGCAAGCCGTGCGGATTTCTGCGCAAGTTCTTCCTCCTGCGGGAACGGCTTTGCCACCTCGACCTGTGCCGCCGCCTGCTGCTGTTTCAGGGTATCCAGTTCGTTTTCTGCTACGGTGATACGGTCGGCAAAATTGCTCAGAGCGTTGTCCAGACGGACAATGTTGCCATGCGGGTCTGAACCGAGAGGAACCGGGTATTTCAGAGTTCCTTTCAGCAACGCCTGATGCTCCTTGTGGAAGGTATCAAACCGCAGCGAAAGTTCAAAGCCGCGATAGCTGCCCACCAACTGTTCCTCGGTGTTCGGAAGTTCCATGCAGGCAAGAATCAGCCGCTCGCCAGCGGTCTTTTTCTCGTCATAGGTCATGCCTTTAATGACCATGCCGCTGAAGTTTTCCTTGTCCTGCGGATGCGCCGTGGCGATTTCGGCATCCGATTTCAGGGCTGCAATTTTTGCAGTCTGTTCCTGAATCTCAGCCGGGAATTTTGTCAGCAGCTTATCTTCCAAGCGGAACTTCTGGCTCTGGTGGTCGGCTTTCAGCACCTTCAGCTTTGAGACCTGCACATCCAAATCCATCTTCTCCTTGATGAGAGGATTGCCCGCGCACAGAGCCTTGATCTCCGCATAAGACAATGCCTGTTCGTCCACATCGTCGCAGGAGCGCACCGGGGATTTGGAAGTCATAATTTGCGAGATGAATCGCTGCTTATTCTCAAGGGTCTGGAACAGGTACGAATCAAATGTCCCCTCCGTGACATAATTGAACACCTTGACTTCCTTGTTCATGTTGCCCTGCCGGATGATGCGACCGTTGCGCTGGGTCATATCACTGGGTTTCCAGCCGACATCCAGATGATGCACTGCCACGAGTCGCTGCTGGACATTAGTTCCTGCGCCCATTTTAGCAGTGCTGCCCAGCAGGACGCGCACATCGCCGGAGCGTACTTTCGAGAACAGTGCAGCTTTTTTCGCTTCGGTGTCGGCGTTGTGGATGAACTCGATTTCGTTTTCCGGCACACCGGCGGCAATCAGCTTCTTGCGAATATCATCGTAGACGTTGAAATTGCCATCGTTTTTCGGGGTCGAGAGGTCGCAGAACAAAAGCTGCGTCAACTTCTGGTCTTTGCCTTCCTCCCAGATTTTCAGGACGTTGCGCACACAGACGTTCAACTTGCTGTCCGGGTCATCCGGGAGCATGGGGTTCATCAGGCGGACATCCAGACCGATTTTTCTGCCATCGTTGGTGACGCACAGCATATTATCCACGGACGCATCCACATTGCCGGAGTGAATCTCGGCGGCGCGTCTGCTCAATTCCTGCACCATCGCTTTCTGGGTTTCGGACGGTTTCACGACCACGGTTTCAAACTTTGCATCCGGCACAGGCAGATTCTCGAATTGCAGCTTGTTGATAACCTCATTATCCCAAGACTGCCCGTGCGCACTGGTGTCGATGCGCACATCGGTATCACCGATATAGCCTACTGTTCCTTCAATCGTTCTGGTGGGAAGGTCTACTACAACTTCGTCCCCGATTTTATAGCTGACTTCCTTGTCGGGAACAGCATCAATGATTGCATCCTGCTGTTCTTCATACAGTTCCCGGATGCGCGGTAAATTCTCATGGCGGAAAATGGGCAGTCCATTTTTTGTCAGCTCCATATCCTGCAAGCTGACGGATTTGAACATGAAGTTGACGTGTTCCACCCGAAAGTCTCGGTTATCCAGCTTGATGATGCTGCCAATCGGCAGATAATCCGCTTCCCGGAGATATTTGGTCTGGTGGTGGGAGCCATCTTCGTTCAGCCCAGCCAGATAGACATTGTTGCCCTCTGCCCACAGCTTTTTGGATTCTGTTACCCACAGCTCACGGGGAAAACCAGTCACTTTGACCTTGCCGAGCGCATTCTCCTGTGACAGTAAACGGGTGTGGAGAATCCTCTCCACAGTAGTGGCATCTTTGTCATAGAACAGATAGTTGCCATTCAGTTCAAAGCCCACGAGAGTGTTGGGATACTGCTCTTTCAGAGCAGTGTACTCTGCGGCAATAGTGCCATCCAGCATCGGGAGTTGACGCTCAGCCTCCTGTCTGGCAGCGCGCTGTTTCTTCTCCGTATCGGTCAGATAGCGGTCGGAGTGAATCATCAGGTCAATATACTTTTCTGCCTGCGTCCAGCTCAAAGTGATTTTTTGATAGTCCGGGTAGCGGACAAATTCCAGACCCTTTCCATCGTGGTTCACAAATCCGCTGCTGCCATCCAGATAATCGTGAGAATGCCCACCGATTCCGTATTCCTTTGCCAGTGCCTTGGCACGGAGTTTTTTGTCGGGCTGGGTCTGGTACAGTTCAATAATTCGTTGCTTGCCATCCTGAAAGCCGGAGCCGTGTTTGCGCAGTTCATGCTCGATTTCTGCCTGCGACAAAACAAAAGCGGAGGACGATTTCTCGTTCTCCGCACGGTCGATTGCTTCAATTTGCTGGGCTTCGGTGGGGATGCTGAGGTTGAAAAAACTCAGCTGTAAATCAGTTCCATCAGGATCACTTCTTCCACCTGTGCCTTCAGGCTGTTCATGTGCTGCACCCACGCCAGTTGGTTCTGCGCTTTGTCCGGGGCGGGGTTCGCTTTCAGCAGTTCGGTCATCATCTGCTGCTTCTGGTTCTCCGCCGCCTGCTCCACTTCCAGCAGATGCGGATGCAGCTTCCCGGTCAGAAGCATCGAGTTGTACAGCACCGGGCGATGCTCCATCAGGTAGTTCCGGCGCATCCGTCCGTACCTGCCCAGCGGCTTCTGCGGCTGGCTCAAAATCAGGTTCGGGAGCTGGTAGTCCCCGACGGTCGAGTAGGTCACGTTCCTGTTCTTCATATTCATGCTGGCTCCTTTCTACATTGCGGCGGCGGATGGTCGTTTTGACGGTGCGCTCGATATTCCGAAGCACATCCCGGCTGCAATCGCTGACCGCCGTACCCAGTGCATAGACGGCATCCGGGGTCGAAAAATCGTAAATTGCCTGAAAATCGCCCCGGTCAAAATGACCTTCCGGCTCAAAACCGCACCGTTCCAAAATAGTGTACATTATGCTGATGGCGGCGGCACTCTTGAACTGAAGCGCCTGTCCAGCTTCATCATAATCCATCAGGAACGTCCCGTCAACGATGGCGAGAAGGTCTGAACTGTTGTTGTCCCAGTAGGATTCTGCCAGCTTTCCGGCAATGTCCGCAATCTGCTGACTGAGCCGTTCATGGTAAATGCCGTATTCTCGTGCCAGCATTTCCGATATCGGCTGGAACAGATCATCGTTAAGCTGCCACATCTCCGGGTCACGGGAATTGCGCCGCACCCCGGTATCCGACACATCAAAGACGTAGTGCAGCCGAGGGACACTGCTGGACTGGTCGAGCAGGGCGATACCCTTAGACCCTCTGCGCACATAGCGGTTCATCCGATTGTTCCAGATGTTGTAGTCGGCGCAGGCAGTCGCATCAGGACGCTGGGCGTAGATCATTAGCTGGTCGGCAAAGCTGTACTTATACAGCCGGGATGCCGTAGTCAGGTAATCCGTCCAGTGTTCCCAATACCGTGTCAGCCCGTTTGCCGTGCGCTGGGCAAGGGCGAGATATTCTTCGGTTTTGTTTGGCATTGCGTTCCTCCCTTCAGATTTTAGGGTAAATAAAAAAGCGAGCAACCATATAGGTCACTCGCTATGGATTCCATGTGAAGTTGTTTTAGTGTTTTGCGGCAATCTTTTCAGCCAGTTCCAGCAGAGTGTCGAATGTCTGCTGTTCTTCGGGCTTTTCAATCAGCTTCGCCAGAAGCACACGGAAAATATCGGTGCTGTCATGCCCGGTCGCTGCGGCAATCTGGCCGATGAGGTCATGTAGCTTTTTTACAGCGGCATCGGAAGGCTTGGATTTTGCAAGAAGATCGGTCAGATAGCTGATAAACGGGTAGGTAGAATCATCGTTGATGATTTCGTTAGTCTCGTTCACAATCTTCTGGTTATCTTCAGGGGACATCTCACCTTTTTCATTCCAAAGGTCACGGGAAGATGTACGGCCCTTCAAGAAGGTAGCAAAAAGCAGTCGGTCGATGGGGGAGCGGCGTTCGTTGTCCATTGGCTTTCCTCGCTTTCTGTTTTGAATCTGAAACGATAAAGTAACAATAGTATAACACGAATCAAACAATGCTATCAAGACCGCACTTTTTAGGGTTTGTAACTTTTTTGTATGGATGCCGCCCGCAGGCGGCAAAATCAGTTGAGTGGGTATTCAATTTCGGAAAAATCCGCATCGCTCATCAGCTTCAACTTTTCGATAACTCCCTCAGATAGTTCGCGCAGCGCGGTCTCATCGGGCATCAGGTAGCACTGCATGAGCCGCAACTCCTGCATCAATCCCAATCGGGAGCCGGTGTTGTAGAGCATCATCAGCATCAGTTCTTCGCCATTAAAGTTCATAGGCATTCCTCGCTTTCCGACACCCGGTAGAATTGCACTCCGGGGCATCGCATTTTTCTTTGAGATTTTTTAGAACAGAAGGGCGTTCCTGCGCCTTCAGGAAATCGGGCAGTTCTTTGAAACCAATGCTGTCCACATAATGCACCGACACCTCGCCATCCCGCTTGAGCGCAATCACATCACTGACAGACAGACTATGACCTTCAAAATCTTGTGGACGGGAAAGGTTGAACCTCTGGAACAGTTCTTCCAGAACCTCATCGTTTGACATATCCTGCCACATGGCAGGCAGACCCGCATAGTAGGTTATATCATAATGCTCTGGATCTGGCGTTTTTCCCTGACGGCGAAGTTCCCGCATGAACGCAAATTTCTCATCAAGGAATTTCTCGCCAGATTGTAGCTGCATAACCATATAAACGTCACATCCGGCGTTCAGAAATTTCTGCGGGATGTCCGTTATGGGTTCACCATCGAGATTCTGATTCCATTTTTGTGGCATTGCACACCTCACAGTTCCGGTTCGGAATGCACAGACGGTTTCGGTGCGGATTTCCCACTTGCCAGTTCTGCCAGCTTTTCCAGCGTAGAAGGATGATTGGACAGCCCTAGTTCCTCGGCTTCGGCAGCTTTGTCCATGATGAGGTCATAGTCTTTCAGCACACGCCGACCCTTTTCCATGTGATGCGCTTCCAGAATTTCCTCACGGACTTCCTGAATCGTCAGTTCCGGTTCATCAAGCTGTCCACCATCCATCACGGAAAAATCGCTGTGATAAAGGGTATAATCCCAGCCATCATCACAACTCTGGATGGCAAGATAGCCCTTGCCGCCCAGTTCCCATGCGCCTTGATCGTCCTGCGTCTGGATTTCAGGATAGGCGGTCGAACCGTTACGCTCCATCATCTCACCAAACTGGGCGATATGATAGACGTTCCCGAACTCTCCCATGTCAAAATGGTAGTCATCCAGATGCTCCACACGCGCCGTGTAGCTGCTGCCATCCGAACGGTCAACCTGCACTACACCATGATTCGGCACACGATAGAGATCATCGTAGTGACTGTTGATGAGCCGGACATCATCTCTGGGAATTGTGGGGTCATCCCAGATGCGCCGTCTGCGGACACCAGACTGCGGAATGGTATCGAGGTGCTGCAAGCTGACCTCCTGAATTGCTTTGCGATCATCGCTGGAAAGTTCAAACAGATACCAATTACGAGCGGCAGAAATCGCGTTTCTTCCGTCAGGAGGAAGATTCTGCTTGGAAATCTGCCCAAACTCCTGCGGCTCACCGGTGGCACAGTCGTAGGTGGCAAAGCCGACCCCTGCGCCATTTTCACGCAGATGCAGAAATCTGTCCCCATTGATGAGATAAAGAGCTTCCGTTTTCTGTTCCATTAGCATCCACCCTCAAATTCCAGAGAAAACTTGCTGCGACCATCGTTTTCGGTGGACAGCAGGACAGTAGCGTTGTAGGTCTTGCCCTTGGCACTCTTGCAGTCCTTCAGGCGCACTCGACCATTCCGCAGCAGCTTGTCAGCAACATGAGAATCCATCCGTTTTCCCAGACGCTTGAAGAATGCGTTGTCCTTCCACAGTACAAAACGGCACTCCCGGTTCTCACAGAAATAGCCCTTTTCACGCTCCACAACAGACTTGCCGCAGCTCGGACAGACACCAACAATCTTGTTTTTCATAAGCACATTTGCTCCCTTCACGACCTCACTGTTTTCGACCAGAGAGGTAATCATATCTTTGATTTCGGTCATAAACTCTTTTGGCTCCATTTCGCCGCGCTCAATGCGCAGCAGTTTCGTTTCCCAGTCGGCGGTCATTTCCGGGGACTGGATTGCTTCGGGCATTACGGTGATGAGGGCTTTGCCCTTATCAGTTGGCAGCAGAATCTTAGTCTTTTTCTCGCCCTTGCGTTCCAGAAAGCCTTTCTGCACCAGTTTTTCGATGGTTGCGGCTCTGGTTGCCGGAGTACCGATGCCCTGACGTTCCACGCCCTCCGGCATACTGTCTGCACTGGCGGTTTCCATCGAGTGCAGAAGCGTATCCTCTGTAAAATGTTTCGGCGGCGTGGTCTGTCCTTCCTTCATCTCAGCATTGAGGATGGCGCACTCGCTTTCTTTTACATCCGGCAGGATGGTAAATTCCTTCTTCCGGTTCAGAATATCTGCCAGCACTTTGCGTTCCACAGCTTTCCATCCTTCTTCCAGAATCTCTTTGCCCTTGGCGGTAAATTCCTCGCCAGCACATTCGGTGGTAAGCAGCGTTTCCAGATAGCGATAGGGTTTGCTGACCGCCATCAGTGTCCGGGCAATGATGAGTTTCAGGATGTTCCGCTCCCCTGTGGGCAGTGCATCCAGATCGGCTTGCAGCATACTTCGGGTAGGCAGGATGGCGTGGTGGTCTGTGACTTTATCCCGGTTGACCGTGCGCCGTGTCCGGGGAACAGCGGAATCTGCTGTATCTGCGGCAATGCCGAGAAATTTTTCCAGCTCGTCCGCAAGTCCTGCCAGCATTTCCTCATCGTCATCGGTGATATAGCAGCTATCAGTTCGCGGATAAGTGGTAAGTTTCTTCTCATAAAGGCTCTGCACATAGTTCAAGGTCTGCTGTGCGCTGTATCCCAGCAGACGGTTTGCATCGCGCTGGAGCGTTGTCAGGTCATAGAGCAGGGGTGGATTTTCGGACTTTTCCTTGCGGGTCACTTTCTGAATCGTAGAGATCATCTCCTTCCGGCACTCCGCAAGCAAAGTTTCAGCCGCATCTTTTTCAGAAATGCGGCGGCTGGATGCCGTACATCCGCTGGTCAGCTCCAGTTCTACGGTGTAGAACTTCTGCGGCACAAAGGCGGCAATCGCAACCTCCCGAACCACCGTCATAGCCAGAACCGGGGTCATAACACGCCCAACTGCAAGCGGCTGACCGTACAGACACGAAAAAAGCCGGGATGCGTTGATGCCGACCATCCAGTCGGCACGTTCCCGGCAAAGTGCAGCCTGATACAAGGCATCGTATTCAGTTGACGGTTTCAGATTTGCAAAGCCCTCCCGGATTGCACTGTCCTCCATGCTGGAAAGCCAGAGCCGCGAAAAGGACTTTTTGCACCTAGCCTGCTGGTAGACAAGCCGAAAAATCAGTTCTCCCTCGCGTCCTGCGTCCGTACCGCAGACGATGCTATCCACATCCGGGCGGTGCATCAGGTCTTTCAGAATGCCAAACTGCTTTTTTGTACCAGCAGACACGAGATACTGCCACTTCTGCGGCAGGATAGGCAGGTCAGCGATGCTCCACTTAACGAACTTCTCATCGTAGATATTGGGTGGCGCAAGCTCTACCAAATGCCCAACGCACCAACTGACCAGATAGCCGTTGCCCTCCTGATAACCGTCTTTGCGGCTGGTTGCGCCAAGGACTTTTGCATAGGACATAGCGACAGATGGTTTTTCTGCCACGACTAATTTTGCGATAAAAATCCCTCCAATCTGTTTCTGATTGCAATATGTACGGCGGCAAACGCCGCCTTGAAATCAGATGGGTTCGGTGTCCTGCTCGTCCGGGGCTTCGTCCTCATCCGGCACATCGGTCGGAATCTCAAAATCGCTCTTGTCCTCGGTGTAATCTGCATCGGGGTCAAGGGCTTCTTTTTCTGCCTTCTTCTTCTGCATCTGCTGGCGATAGAAATAGAAACCACCACCCGCTGCCAGTGCGATCAGGGCAACCACGCCCAGAAATGCACCTGCGTACTTCGTGATCTTGTTTTCTTTGGGCGGTTCAGCGGTTGCTGCTTCTTCTTCGGCTTTCTTGGCTTCTTCCTCGGCTTTCAGCCTGTCCAGTTCCGCCTGTGCCGCTGCTTCTTTCTCCGCAGTGTAGGCATCGGCAGATTCTTCCTCCATCAGAGCCAACAGGTCGGCTTCATCCACGAGGTTCATAAAGTGTACGGTCTGTGCGCCTTTACTGTTCCGATCAATCACCAAATAAAATGTCGCGCCCGACTTCGATACCAGCGTGATGAACTGCTGCCCGGAACCATCCGAATAATTGGTGTGGTAATCGTCCACCAGTGTCAGATTGCCCTCCGGGGTCAGTGCGCCGGTGGTTTCATCCGTGATAGTGACAACATCTTCCTCCACGACTTCCGGCAGAACAGGCTGTTCCACCGGGGTGGTATCGTCACCATAAGCGAATGCCGGAGCCGCCATGCCGATGCACAGCACTGCCGACAGCAGCAGTGCGCCAGTTTTCTTAAATCTCATCGTTGATTTCCTCCTTTTCAAATTCTGCACCGACTGCGGACAGCGCAGCCGGGGTCGGGGGCATAGTTGCCGCCTGCCGCAGCAGAATTGCAAGCTGTTCCGGGGTCACGTTGGCGGTGCGCACCATGTCGGCAACTTCTGCCGCCGATTCTTCCTGAATGCGCCGTTCCAGAATCGCAATGCGGTTGTTCAGCTTGATGCGGCGTTCCTGCTCCTTTTTGAGCATCGCCTTGAGCTTTTCCAGTCTTTCACCCATAAGAAACCCTCCATTTCATTTTGAAAGCCGCCCAAAACCAGCAAGGTACTGTTGCCAGTAGGACGAGTGAATGTTTGCGTACTTGATAGGGTCTCCAGCAGACACCATCATGCCATTGCCGAGATACAGCCCGACATGGCTCATGCCGGGGGTGTCATAGGTTCCCTTGAAGAACACCAGATCACCGGGCTTTGCTTCAGCTTCGGAAATTTTCTGGCACTTATTCCATAAGCCATTTGCCGTTGTGCGCCCCACATCGTAGCCGTTTTGATTGAAAATCCAGCAAATATAGCCAGAGCAGTCGAACCCGGTTTCGGGGGAACTGCCGCCCCAGACATAGGGAGTGCCGACATATTTCTTTGCTTCCTCATAAATGGCGGCAAATTCGTTGTCGGTCAGGGCTTCGGCAGGAACCGTGTAGTCAATGCCAGATTCTCCAGAGCCATCCGAGCCATCGGGCGGCAATCCGCCGTTGAACAGGTACGGTCTGCCACCCAGCGTTTCCTGAAAAATCTTGTACCGCTTCCACTGATCTTCATCCAGTTCTTCCCGGATCACCGTTTCCATCCCTCTGTTTTCCAGTTTGGTGTGGAAAATTCGATACTCATATGGCACTTGGGTAGGAACCGGGATACCTGCCGGACTGATTACCCAGACTGTCTTGTACCGAATCTGCACCTCGACCCATGTTGTCAGCTTGTATTGCCTCTTGAAAATTTCTTGCAACTTTGCCTGCACCTCCGACCGGGTATAATCGTCATACAGAGTTGTCAGAAACGAGGTGAGCTGCCACGGGTCATGTTCGATAGGGTCAAGATGATACTGATACTCGTTGTAGCCAGGATGGTCGGTGGGGGTGCGCTTGATTTTCTTGTCCAGTTCTTTTTCCAGCTTCTTGTAGTCTGTTTCCGCACCCTTGATGTCACGATCTTCGGCGGTGTAGATGGTCTGCCCGGACACCTGCGTTGTGCCGCTGAACAGGATACCGCAGGAGGAAAAGCCGGACATGACCAGCAGGATGAGCAAAAGAAAAACGCCCACGATCACCAGAACGTGCGCGTTGCTCTTTGCGGCAGTTGCCAGACCGTTGATGGCTGTGCTGACTGCGCTTTTTCCCTTGTTGATCACCTGCTCCACACCAGACCATGTTGCAGATGCGCCGCTGGATGCAGCTTTTTTGCCGCCTGCGGTCTGTGCCGCCGTGCCGTCTGACCGGGCAGCGGCGTAGTAGCCTTTGCGAATATCCTGTTTCTGCCGCCACCGGGAAAGCCAGTTGGAACCGCCCTCACCGGTTTCGCCGTGAAAAACGCTGGAATCTCCTGCATTTTGTGCCTTGTCTGGCTGGCGGGTAGAAGATTTTGTGGTGCGGGCTTTTTTCTTTGCCTGCATCTTGGCTTTCTTTTTCAGTTTCCGGGAGTAGCGGTTCTTGGAAAACTCCTGAACATTCCCGGCGGCTTTTTCGCCCTCGCTCAATGCCTGCACACCGACATTATCTTCTTCGTACTGGTCGATTTCCCGGTGCGCCGCAGACCGGGCAAGGGCAGCGGCGTACATCTCGCGTTTCTGCTCCTTGCTCAGTCGGCGCAGATCGTCCGGGGTCAGTTCGGCTTTGCCAAAGCGGAGGTGCTGCGCCTTTTCCTTGGCTTTGTCCGTGTCCAGCTTCAGCTTTTTCTTTTTGGGCTGTGTCTGCTCGACTTTTGCTTTCTCCGGGGGCGAGCGGGTCTTTTTTGCAGACGTTTCCTCTTTGAAGTTCAGCTTCGGATTGCTCATTTCTGTCCCTCCGAAACCTCGCCCAGCTTGGTGGTCATAATGCGGTACAGTTCCAAGTCGGTCGGGAAACGGTCAACGAAAGGCAGAATCACATTGCCAAAGAACAGCAGACCTTCGCCCTCGCCGGAGTGGGTCACATAGGAAAGCTGGTGGGGCGAGATATTGAGCTGTTTTGCAAGAATTTGTCTATCACCAGCCGCCTGATTCAGCATGATAATCATGTCGGAATTTTCAAAAATATTCTCGACCTCACGCGAAGAAAGCAGGTCTTTGACGTTCTGCGTTAATCCTGTCGGGATGCCGCCCCACTTGCGGAAACGCTTCCAAATCTCCACAGAGTATGCCGCAGTCTGTTCCTCTTTCAGAAGCAAATGGAACTCATCCGCATAGTACCGGGTGGATTTTCCTGCGGTACGGTTGGCGGTCACTCTGCCCCAGACCTGATCCTGAATGACAAGCATACCGAGTTTTTTCATCTGCTTTCCCAATTCCTTGATGTCATAGCAGACGATGCGGTTATTGACGTTCACGTTGGTGCGGTGGTTGAACAGGTTCAGGGAGCCTTTGACGTAGATTTCCAGAGCTGTTGCGACATGGTGGGCTTCTTTTTCCTCCTGCTGGAGCAGGGCATTGTACAAGTCCTCCAGCAGCGGCATATTCTCCGGGCAGGGGTCGGCAAAATATTTGCGGTAGATGAGATGCACACAGCGGTCAATGACAGTCTTTTCGACCGGCATCAGACCATCTTTGCCGCCCACTACCAGTTCGCACAGCGAGAGGATAAAATCCGCTTTCAGAGCCAGCGGGTTATCTTCCTCGGAGTAGTTGGCGTTGATGTCCATAGGGTTCACATACTGGTCGCTGTTGGGCGAAATTTTGATGACCTGACCTTTCAGACGCTTCACCAGCGGAGAATATTCTCCCTCCGGGTCATTGATGATAATATCATCGTCTGTCACCAGAAAAGCATTGGCAATCTCACGCTTTGCCGAGAAACTTTTGCCCGAACCGGGAGTGCCGAGGATAAGCCCATTGGGGTTTTTCAGCTTCTTGCGGTCAACCATGATGAGATTATTGGACAGAGCGTTCAGACCATAATACAAGGATTCCTTGCCGGACTGGTAAAGTTCCTGCGTGGTGAACGGGATAAAAATCGCTGTGCTGCTGGTGGTAAGACCACGCTGAATCTCGATCTGGTTATCTGCCAGCGGCAGAGAGGACATTAAGCCCTGCTCCTGCTGGTAGTCCAGCCGACAGAGATTGCAGTTGTGCTTCTGGGCGATGCTGGATGCCTGAAAAACATTGTTTTCCAGTTCCTGCTCTGTGCGCCCGGTGTTCAGCACCAAAAAAGTGACGAGAAACATACGCTCGTTCTGGCTCTGAAGCTCTTTCAAAAGAGCCTTTGCATCCCGTCCGTAAGTTGCCAAATCGGACGGGATGATGTCGATGTCATAACCGGCGCGGATGGCTTTTTTCTGCTCCTCAATCTTACTTCTGTCCAGTTCCGTGATGGTGCGCTTGACCGTCTTGATGGCGCGGTTCTGGTCTACGGACTGGATGTGCATGGTGACGATCTGGGAAGAATCCATGTCGAGGAAATCTTTCAAAAGCTGGTCACTGAGGTCGGATGCCGTGATGCTCAGAAAGCTGGCGGCGCAGTAAATACCACCCATTTGGAACGTGCGCGAATTTTTGAAGGCAAATGCCGTGGGTGCAATGGCATCCTTCACCGAAAGCCCGCTTTTCACAAGGTCATTCCAGTCGAAACGGAACTTGGAAGAACCGTCCATGTTGAACATATCGTGCATCAGCTTGAGCCGTTCGGCACCGTTCAGCGGACGCGCCAGCACACCCAGCCGATGAAAGTTATTGAGCAAATCATTCTGGATATGGTCGAGGCGGGTCTTGACCTGCCGCATACTCTCGCCCTCCACGCCGAAGGTGATAAATTTGGTCTTTGTCAGACCATTATTGCCCTTGGCAAGCTGCTGACGCAGCATTTGCGAATACTCGGCGCGAACATCATCAAAACCGTCCTTCTGGAACGGGATGCGAATGCTCTTTTCAAACTCGGTGCTGTCTGTTGCCATGTTGACAAAAGACAGCTCGAACTTGATGGAACTGTCAAAAAAGTTGAGGAATGAACACCACTCCTCGAAAATTGCAGTCTTATCTTCCTGCTGGGCGAGCTGATAATTGATGTCCTGATAGGCAATCGTCCGGGTGTAATAATTCGCCTTGACCCGGCAAGTGCCATCCTCGAACATCCGCTGCATCGGGATGGACTGCTGTGCGGTTTTGGGAACATCTGCCTTGGGCGGCTTCTTTTTGCCGTTGTCCTTATTCTTTTTCCAGAACGGAATCATGGGCTGCGCCTCCTCTCATCAGAATTGCATAGTAGTTGTTGGTCTTGTACGGTCGAATCTTCGGGCGCAGGAACCGCGCCTGAAGATAATGCGACAGCAGCTTTTCCATCGGCTGACCGTTTTTCTCGTACATTCCGAGGAAAAAGGCGGGCAGCATTACCGCCATCATGCCGAGGGTAGCCGCCGTGTTGCCGCCGCTTTCCCGGAGCAAAAAGAAAAGCGGCACTCCGATCAGTGCCGCTGAACCGAAACAAAGCAGCTGCCGCTTCGTCAGGTTGAATGCGATTTTGGATTTAACTTTGGTTAAATCGCGGGGAACTGAGATATACGCCGCCAAGAAAGCACCTCCTTAGTGTGCGCCGAGGACAGATTTTGTCACAGAGCTGGTTTTGAACAGGCTGAAACAGAGCAGGACAGTGTAGCCGACAATGCTCCAGATCGAGCCAATGGCATCGCCGGAAATGGCAATGCTCTGAATCAGTACGGCATAGATTGCCACGCAGATAAGGATGAGAAAGCCCTGAAAGCCCAGTGCAAACAGGCATTTCAGGTAGTTCTGCCCGACATGGCTCTGTTCGTGATTGCCCCATGTTGCCATGGGAATGGGAGCAAGGCTTACCATGCAGTAGATTTCAATCATGCGACCATAGACAATCACAAAAATTACGATACTGAGAATCCTCATGGTAATACCGATGAAGAACGATTGCAGAAACAGGCCGAACAATGGGCCAACCTCCATGCTCATCAGACTGGCTTCCAGCATGGAAAGTCCTATATCATTCACTCTGGTATTGCCAGCGATGATACCGCTGGAATCTGCCACGACTTTCTGGGTGAGGTCGAACACCGCCATCACAATATCAAATGTGTTGCTGATGAACCAGACAGAAATCGCCGTCTTGAACACCCAGCGCATGATGAGCGCAGGCTCAAACTGCGCCATGTTGTTATGCTGGGTAATCATTTCAATCAGCTCATAACAGGCAATGAATGTCAGGATGATTCCGGCAATGGGCAGAACCACATTCCGGGACAGCGATTCGATCATCGCAAAAACGCGCGGCTCAAATGCGGATGGTCGTGTGCCGACCTGCTGTGCAATGTCACCGACCTGTTCGTTGACTGCATCGAACAGCCCGGACAGGTTGGACATGATGCCAGCGGTCAAAAGCGATTTAAGCCAATCGCCTATGGCTTTGAGAACGGTTTCCACTCAGCGTCACCGCCTTAGCTGAAATGGTTGATAAGGTTTTTGAGCAGGTTCAGAACGAAAATAAGATGGGTCAGAAATTCCATAAGATGCACTTCCTTTCGACAAGAGATTGATATTCGGTGCAGTGTGCTTCCTTATTATAATAGTACCGCGATCTGCGGCGAGGAATGAAGTCACTGCGATGTAAGGGCGGCAAACGCCGCCCACAGGGTTTAGCCGAACAGCCCGCTCAGCAGGGGGATGAGGGTGATGCCGACCAAAGCGACACCGCCGCCAGCCATCAATTGTTTCATGCCCTGAGACTTGGAGCCGGGATTATCGTTGCCATATCCTTCCAGCAGATTGATAGCACCCCAAACGCCCAGACCGGCACCCAGAGCGACAACCAGAG
>ULSG01032109.1_pt1 | contig 26103 bp, 35 predicted proteins | sample 1956191 | NCBI WGS metagenome assembly ULSG01 (sample SAMEA4835703, study PRJEB28245) | human gut metagenome | biome: gut microbiome; material: fecal sample | place: Denmark | collected 2008 | reverse complement strand
ATTAGTAAACTAATAAATATTATTATGAGTGAAAATAGACATATACAGTTGGCGAGAAGTTCAGAATTAAGCAAACTTCCAACCAACACAAGATTAATGGATGGGGAAATTGCATTGAATAAAAATGCTTCTGCACCCATGTTATCTACTGTATTAGATAATGGTACAGTTCAACAGATTAATGGTGTTGGTAAATACCAATTTAATGTAAATACTAGTGAAACATCAGCAGATACACCTTATTATATAGGAGAAGTTTTTAATAGTGGTAATAAAGCAATAGGGGATGCTTCTCATGCAGAAGGAAGAGCAACAAGTGCTACTGGTGGTTATTCTCATAGTGAAGGCTACCTTACTAATAGTATTGGTACAGCATCCCATTCTGAAGGTTCTAATACGCAAGCTATAGGTGCTTATTCTCATACAGAAGGAAGCCAAACAACAGCTAATTCTATATCTTCACATGCAGAAGGTAGTGAAACTAATGCAGTTGGATATTATTCTCATTCAGAGGGTAGCCTTACAAGAGCAATCGGAAACGCTTCTCATGCTGAAGGATTTAGCACACAAGCAAGAGGTGATTACTCTCATTCAGAAGGTTATAATACAAATGCTACTAGTACATATAGTCATGCGGAAGGAAGTGGTACTACTGCAAGTGGTATGGCTTCTCATGCAGAGGGTTCTAATACACAAGCTAGTGGTTATTCTTCTCACGCAGAAGGAAGTAATACCAAAACTAGTGGGTCTTGCTCTCATGTAGAAGGTTATGGCTCAACTGCAAATGGGTATTATTCTCATGCTGAAGGAAGAAATACAATTACAAATGGTGAATCTTCTCATGCAGAAGGAACTAGTACAACTGCTAGTGGAACATCTTCACATGCTGAAGGAAATGGAAGTAAGGCTATTGGTTCTGTTTCACATGCAGAGGGGCAATTTACAACAGCAAGTGGAAGTCACTCTCATGCAGAAGGGTATGAAACACAAGCTAAGGGTAGTATATCTCATGCAGAAGGCTACCATACTGTTTCTAATTCTGATTGGTCACATAGTGAAGGAATTAATTCCATTGCAAATGGAGCAGCATCACATGCAGAAAATAGAAATACAACTGCAAATGGAAGATACTCTCATGCAGAGGGTTATTATACAATAACTAATAATCTTGCTGAACATGCAAGCGGTGTTTACAACACTTCTGTTAGTGGTGGTTCTAATCAAGTAACTAGTGCATTAACTGCTTCAACAACAGCTACTTTATTCTCTGTTGGTAATGGATATGAAATAATAGAAGAGGAAAATACTATTGCATATAGGAAAAATGCTTTTGAAATTAAATGGAATGGAGATGTTTATATAGGTAACTATCAAGATGAAAATACTACACCTAAATTATATTTAGATAGAATTGATTGGGTGTTTGACGCTGGTGATTATTAATAACAAAAAAGGAATACAATTGAATCTGTATTCCTTTTTTAATATAATTTAACATTATGCCCATTTATTTTCACTCACATTAAATATAGGTTTTAACCATTTAAAATGAGTCCATCCAGCAAACATACCATTTAAATCTATTAAAGGTACTTTAGGATAATATGAATATGCATATACATATACTAACTTACCTTTATAAGAGAATAACTTAAAATCATAATAACTTAGGAATGGCTTTTCATCTTTATGGGATGGTATATTATTGTAAACGAATTTCCATCCATCTTTATAGTCTTTTAGACATTTTGTTGCTTTATATTTCTGTCCCATATATTCCCATTCTTCATCAAATTCAGAAAATTGTTCATGAATAATGGTATTTGCTTCAATTTTATTCAAATATCTTTTTATAAGGAAATTAGTATATCTTCTATCCTCACCACTTTTCCAAGGAGATACCTTTAAATAGTAACTACCATCATTCATTATTTTATAAATTCTTCCCTTATAATCTTCAACAAAATTCTTCTTCATAAAGTTGTTTTAATTGTAAAAAGTTCTTATTATTACGATTAAGTTCAATATATTGTTTTATTTCTTCATGTAAACGTAAAATAGTTGTCTTATTAATATGATATGCTCTAACTCCTTGTAAGTATTTATTAATATATAAAAACCATAAATCTGCGCATATCATCCAATAAGCAGACCCTTCTACTTGTCTGTCCCAATAGAACATATAAAATGTACTAGTCAATATTTCTTTAAAATGTGATTTTCTTACATGAGATAGAAATTGATAAATAGTATAATACATTCTATTTCTATCATTTTCATCATAATTTGGACAAATGAATCTATTTTGATAATATTGCATCATTCTTTCATAGATTCCACAGTTTTTAAGGAATCTTAGAAAAATTCTAATATCATCATGTGTAATGTAATAACTACTCATAATCAAACTAAATGTAACATTTTCTTTACAATTTCAATTTCCTCTTTATTACCACATGCTTTTGATATATCATTAGATAATTTTACACAATCAAATTCTTCACTATTTTCAGTAATCTGTGCTTTAATTAATTTGATTACCATATTACTAGCACTCACTCCCAATATATCACATGTTAATGATGTACCAATACCATATCTATCCATAATTCTGCTATTAACATACTTATGAATTTCAATAGCTTCATCAATTGACAAACCATTACTGAATGTTGCTGTTTTAGATTTTGGATTTATACCAAGTGAATGATACTTGTCAATAATTTTCTCAACTTGGTCATAATTATCTCCACTATCAATTCTTAAACCATCAAAGCTTTTAGCATGTAATAGTCCAAAGTTACGTTCAAAGGCTTTCCATGTAAATGTATCATACAGATACACACCTAAGTCACCTTCATATACATCTTGCCAATACTTCATTGCTAAGTAATTAGCTTCACGATACCCAAATAATGCTCCAATCATTGAAATGAACTGGTGTGACATAGTTCCAATAGGGGTTAAATTGTATTTCATAGCAAAATATACATTTGATGTACCTACGAATTTTCCTATTGGTTGTCCAAGAGCATGGTCTTCTTTTTCATAGTCATCATAAGCTTGTTTAAGGGCTTGTACAACAAGTTCATGATGAGAATAAGAGAAACGTCTACGAGTACCAAATTCGCTGTAAAATAGCCCATTCTCGACTAATTTACGACCTTTCTCATAACTTCTTTCAAACTCTGTTTTTTCGTTATAAATTTCAATGTCACCATTAGCCTCATGTTTCAACTCTGATATGATTGCTAATAGTGGAACTTCCCACCAAAGTGTTCTCCAGAGATAACCTTTTATTTTAACAGATAAATGTCCTTCTTCATCTTGAGATATATTGACTTCATTAGGGTCAAATTTATATGCTTTAAGGAAAGTTAAGAACCAGTTAGGAAAATACTTACATCTATTCTTTAAGAAGTCAATTTCTTCATCAGTAATAGATATGTTAGACATCATATTAACTTGTTCTTGTACTTTTTCAGCAAATCCTTTGGGGTATACTGTATTATTTCTATCAACAAAGGCATATTCTCCTTTAGCACGAGAGAACTTTGTCAAATATACTAAACAAACACTGAATGTGTATAAATCATTGTCAGTAAAGTGATTAATAATTTGTTTATTCATATTCTTTTTAATTTTAATAATTTAAAATAGTTATATATTTTTTCTCTTGTTAACATTTTTATTTCATTACTAGTATCAAATAATCTTGTCATATAATCAGTTGTTCTACTAGTTATAGTTTCAACATCACTAATGTTATCAACCTTATTATAGTATTCCATAGAAAGTCTGACAAATTCTTCTAATGAATAATAGTGTCCAACCCATCTAGCAGCTATTCCTTCTTTTCGTACTTTTTCAAATTTATGCCTAAAAATATCATATTGATACCATTCTTTTTTCAATTCTCTTAGATAAGATTTCGAAATTATATTAGCATATTTATAACCTTCACTACTTTCATATTTTATCATAATAATTTCCTTTTAAGCCTTGTTCTTTCTAATATGGTTAATCTACCAATAAAATTATTCCATTGATTTTCTAAATCTTGCCAAAACTTCTTATTTTTATCATCATAATGCATAGGTATACCAAATAGTAGATAATTATTATGATAGAAAAAAGATATACCAAATCTTTCATTGTCATATCTAGTTACAAAACATCTCCATTGTTTATAGGCATTTTTTTCTTTCATCCATCTTATAAAGATATTAACTAGCATGTCATTAAAAATATATACATCTTGATTTCTATAAAAATATTTCTCATCAAAATATAACTTTTTTCCATTACCTAAGTTATAATATTCTACATTTATCTTTTTGTGAAAAATACGTTTTATGAAACATTTTACTTTATATAACCCCATATATTTCTTTTTATTAGTTTAACAAGCTAATGCTTGTTGAAATATTTGTTGCCTTATTTTACAGTTCTCTTTAAAGAAATCTTGTACTTTATTGGAAGCTAACCAATTATTAACCATTTCAGTAGTTTCAGCAGTTACTCTTGAATTGTGTTTCCCTTGTATCTGGTCAACAACAATACAATCCTTATTTTGTACATATCTAATGCCAACAGTGCATCTTTCTGGTAATGTTAATCTGACAGCAAAATATTCTCTATTACAAATTCTTGACCAATAGTTTGTGTATATACAATGATGCATTACAGTTCCTTCTCTAAAACATTCTGATTCACAATCTATTAATTGCATATTAGGCAATAGTATACTTGCTATATCCCTATCAAAATCAATTTTTGTGCTATCCTTAGAATCAATATCAAATTGCATCAAAATATTAGTTAACTTTTCATGTTCAGCATGGAGTCTAGAATTAGACCAAGTAAGGTTCATTTTAATATCTAGAAAAACACATTGTAATAATACATCATTAATAAGAGTTAAATGTTCTCTTATAATCATCATATTACTTCTATGAGTGTCTCCAGTTAAAATATTTTTTAAAATAAAACCATCATATATATTATCTGGAACTTTAGCTTCTTTTTCTTCCTCTCTTTCTATTTCTTTTTCACCCTTACCATAACCAAAGTAAGTATACCCTAATATATCTTCCAATTGTTTATGTTTTTCAGTTAATTGATTAATTATCAATAAAGCATGATTAGGACTTGTTGTATGTTTACTAATACTAATTAATAAATTGATACTTGTCTGTCTACTGCCAAAATTAGACATGTTATACCTTACACTTTCATTAATAATAAATTCTCTAACTAATTTCCAAGGATATTTATATTTAATTGATGTTTTTATAATATATTTCAATAAATCTTCTGGATTTGTAATTTTATTGCTAATGACCTTTTCAAAGGCTGATTTTGTCATTAACATATAAAAATTTATACCACCCCATTCATCAGAATTTTTTAAATTAACTAACCAATCAATTTTAAGATATATTGCCATTTTTTTCATACCATCCATCATTGATTTGATATTAGCTCCATACTAGACTTTGACCTTTTTGGTTGACTTATGGTATGTAAAACCACTAGAAGATTTAGATTTAGATTTAGAATATACAACATCTTTGCCTAAACCAATTAGATATGTATATGTGGAATAACATATTTTATCATCATCTTCAAATATAGATTCAATAATATACTCACATCTATTTATATTATTGTCATAATATAATTTTTTCATCAATGGTAGAGGTTTACTTCTTAATTTCTCTAACATTGGATTTAATGTATCATGTAAAATAACAGTATTCGACATTTTTATAATTTGATTAATGGTTCTAAAAATGAAGATAATTCATGTTCATAATAAAACACTAAGTCTTCTTTGGTTACTTCTAATCCTTTAATAAGTTTATATATTTGTGTATAATATGTAATTGGAACACATTTTAATGTGTTTTTTTCATCTCCCAATACATCATATTTTTCAAAAACTCTAATAACATTATCAGAGAAAACAGATTTAAATTCATGAACTTTTAATTTGAATTTGGATACTTTAACATCAACTCTATTTTCATCCTTAATGCTTTTTTTAATCCAATCACAATTATCTATTTGATATTGTTCTGTATTTTTTATATCTTTTTTAAATTTCAATATGATTTCATCACTATTAACCGAAAATACATCATAATATGGCAAAAGATGCGTTTGTAAAGTTTTGGAATCTAAAATTGTATCCATAATGAATTTCTCTATTGCTACTGTTCGTTTAGAGTTTAGATTGCCAAGAATATATTGCCTAGTATCTTTTGAGTCTATAATATATTGTAAATCAGTGAATTTTCTCATATATTCTTCATATGTATTACAAGATAAGAATATACCATTATGAAAGAATTTCAATGCTTGAAAGTTGGCTTTTTTTAAATCAATTGATAAAAATAAATCATCATCATGGCATTGTTCACAAGTGTATACATTTCTGTTAGGAAATGAATATTTTGTTTTAAGATTATTGAAAAAAGATTTATTAGAATTAAATTCAATATAATGTTCATTATTATTGATAAATTTAATAATATCTTCTTTTAATGTTTTACAATATTGCAAAAACTTTTCAATATCCCCATTAAACCTATTTTTAATTCATTCCATTTTTCTTTGCAATTATACTCACTATCAAATAGTTCCATTCTCTGTTCAAAATATGGAGAATGAAGCACTTGAATAGGGATATTATAACTTTTTACAAATCTATATCTTAACGATTTCTCAATAGCTTCTTCCATAATTACATTACTTTTTATAGTGCAAATATATAAAAAAATAACGAGATATGAAAACATACCTCGTTAATTATTGTTAAAACATTGTTTCTTCTTTATCTCTAGTACATTCAAAGATAGTTATCTTATCAGTTGGTTTTAAATCAACAATAAATTTATCAAAAAATGTAGAAATCCATTCCATTTCTTTATTAGAATCATCTATATCAAACCACCCATTTTGATTTAATACTGCATAGTTCCAATATGCACAGTTATGAATAACATACTCATCTTTATTTTTAAAATTGGCAAAGTAATTATCCTTATCTTTCATATTGTTGAATAGTACTAGTTCCTCATCAGTTTTGGCTTCTCTGCCTTCTTTAATAAGTTCCCATACAGTTTCATAGACATGGGTATTAACCATATGCATATTTTCCCAATCAATATCTTTATTAAAGGCTGTATATGTTTCTTCACCATTTAATAATTTTAATGGAATTGCAAAATTTTTACCAATTCTAAATGTTTTCCACTTTCCATTAGGATTTTTATTATCCCAAGCATCTCCATTTTCATCATAATACAAACCATATGTTACAGTTGTATAATATTCAAATGAAGACATTTTTTCAAATTCTTTTAATCGGTTTTTTAAATAATCCACATGAAAAGAAGTTAAATTAAAATTTCTTGGATTTTTAACCATTTCAGTTAATATTTTGATACTATTTTTTTGCATTTTTTCAGCATCAAGATATTTGTACTTTAAATAACGTTCTACCTCTAAATCAATGTTATACTTTTCCATCATGGTTTCTGGCTCATCACCTATTACCATGACAGAAAAGAATTTACTTCCATTTGACATTTTTTATCATATTTACTCTTTTATTATTTTGTTTTAAAATGGGGCTTCGTCTTCTGCATTTATCTCTCCACCTACATTGTCAATGTTTACAGCACCTCTAAGTGCTCCTAAGTTATAACCTAATACATCACGTGTATGCTCAACATTTACTAATCTAGGTGCATGTATTTGATTCCATTCCTCTAGTCTAGCTACCATCTCTTCAAAAGTTGGTCTTTCATCCAAATTAATATTAATATTATTTTGAATGGCTGGGTCAACAGCTATTGCTCTTGGTTGTTCTGCATCAACTCTACCATCATCAACAACTTGTTCTGCATGGTCTAATAAATCATCAATTTCATACTCATGTACATGTTCGTCATTTTCTCTTTCATCCATACCCAAGTCTTCCACCATATCATCTTCTTCAAGAGCTTGGTTTTCCCTAACAACTCTTGGATTAGTATAACAGTCTTGCAACTTAAATACCATTTCTTCAAACGTACTTTTTTTCTTATTTTCTTGTTTTTCGAAAAGAGATTGTTGATAGAAGTTTTTTACATTAATGATATGGTCACAATCAATCAATTTAAATAATATATCATTATGCCATTCTGAATTAGAGGAATGAAAATGTCCATAAGACCACATCTTTATATTATGACCATAATTAATCAATGAATTATAAAGTTCAGTCATAATACCTCTTTCTCTTTCAGAATCTTCTTTAAGACTTTTATCAAATCTTAACCATCCTTTTTCTTTATCTTTTTCATTTGGATAAGCAAAACTAGGACATGTGTGAGTAGCAACAAGTGTAATTTTAATTGATTGTTCAGTTATATTTTTAATTTCTTCTTCACTAAAGAATGGCATTTCATCTTCCCAATATAATTTTTTCTTTTTAGAAGATGAATATCTATTAATTAATGCTTCTTGACTTTTTCGCCATGTTCTATCAACTGATAAGCCACCACCAACACATAATACATTATCTTCTGATGTATGTATAATTGAATAATCTGGAACTGTCTTTATATTGCTAAAATTAATAATTTCTTCATTAAAATATTTTGGGTCATCATGATTACCACGTACAAATATTATATGGCAATTATTTTCCACTAACATTGGATTATATTTAGCAAATGTATCAGTATAGTATTTTAAACTATTGAATCCAATTCCACAGTCGCCACATACAATTATAACACTATTATCATAAGGTCTTTCTGATTCTTTTTTCGATTCACAACTTTTAGTTTTAAATTCAAAATTGACTGGTGCTTCTTGAATTACACCCTCATCCATACCAAAGTCGAAATCTGCTCTATTAAGACCTCTTATACCACCATGTCCTAATCTTGGTCGTAATGCTTCTTGTTCTTCTTGTCTTCTTAGAGCTTCTCTATGTTCTCTATAACGTCTTTCTCTAGCCTCTAGTTTAGCTCTATATTCAACTTCTCTAGGGTGAGGTATAAACTTTGGTGTATTACTTACATTTCTTTTAATTTTATTAAAGAATGTAGAAAATTCACCATGTATATCACCAACTACATACACTTTTTTAATTGCTTCATAATCAAATATTTTCATGCTATTTTTTATTAATTATTAATACTTGTATCATCTAAGTTATAAGGAAATTCATCCTCGTTTTTTAATTTGTATAATTGTAATATTGTATCAAATGAAAATGCTTCTATATCTTCTTTATCTTCACAATTCATTATCACTTTGGAATGTTCATTCATTATATGGAATAAATCTCTATATGAGAATGTAACATCTTTATCTAACCAATCTTTCATATATTATCTCTTATTTTTTGCAAACATATACAAAAAATATGATAAAACCAAATTTTAAGATTTATTTTATTAAATAAATACAAAAAAAATAACACCCTATTTCTAGAGTGCTATTAAAATGTCAGATAGTTAATTGATTAGATTAACGTTTGTGAGCGAAAGCTTTAGCAAATACTTCTGCATATTCTGGAGCAGTTGTACTTGTTTGAGTTGTAGCATCGTTTACAACAGTTTTACTTCCCTCTGCAAATGGTATTGGATTGATATAGGAATCAAGGTTGATTCCATGTTTCAATGCCAATTCCTTATCTTCTTCACGAACAACCAAGTCTGGACGTTTACCCAACATCTTGATTGCTTCGATGTTTTGATAACGAATTGCGTTACCCAATGCAGCACAATTGAAGTCATTTACAATGTTAAGATTAACATTTGGTTTCTCCAAAAGTTTAGCAACAACCCAATTCAACTCTGGACGTTCACAAGCAATGTTAATTGCTGTGTCTAAGTTGATATTCTGAACATTGAAGTCAAAGTTAGGGCTATCAAGAATGATAGTAATCATGTTCTTCAAAGCAGTCTCATCTTTACTTTCCTTAGTTCCTGGTTCTGTACGATATGTATACAAAAGACTTTGCAGCAATGTTTCACCAAAACCATCATGAGTTGTACAATCGAACTTTTTGTGGTTAACAATCACTGTGAACAACTTGTAGAACTTATTGTTGATTGCACTGAAAATAGGTGTTCTTTGGTTGAACTCAAAGTTCACATCAAAATCATCACCTTGTTTTTCAATCAAAGCAATTGCATCTGCTTCTGCTTTTTCATCAATAAGTTTATGTAACAATATTGTCGGATTAATAGCTTCACGATTCAAGAACGATTCTGCTGAAAGACCAATAGATGCAAGATAGCCATCTTTTGTGATGTTAATTGCATATGCATCAAACATCTTGTTAAGAGTATCCATTTTATATGCATCTTTCACATATCCCATAACCACGATTGACTTATCATCGTTACACTTCAAATTGAAGTCTAACAATACATATGCTTTATTCTCTTGATTTGACAATGAGAAGTTACGCCCATCAATCAATGTATGTTCAATCAAGAATCCTAGACCTTCGTTAGTCAAAGCTCTGACAATCAAGCGATTATCAACATTGCTAACAATGGCAAAATGGTTAGGATGCGCTTCAATGAAGTGGAGAACAGCTTCAACTGACCAAGTAAAACGTTTCAAGTTCTTCAAACGCAAGAAACAACCAAGATTTACACCACTCATTTGAAGTGCTTTATGAATGTTTACTGTTGTACCATTGTAACTAATACCATCACCAAGCATGTTGTTGTTCTTCGTTGAATGGGCATTACAGATACCTCTATCTGTGTTTACAGTAAATCCAAGGTAAGCCAATTCGTCTCGTTCTTTCTTGGAGAAGTTAAACAAGAAATACTGTTTATTACCTTTATGTTCAGTCACATACTGATTGAAATAACGGTCTTCACGAGTAAGACACCAACTAGTACGACCATTACCACCAAGTTTTTTACTTGATTCGAATGATGGAACATTTACTACTACTACATTACCTTCATTGAAGACAACTTCACAGTCTGGAGTTTGTCTTTGAATGTATGAAAGCAAGTCTTCCTTGTTCCAATCATACGTTGCAGTCAAACTGTCTTTGATTGCTCTCTTCAAGTCAGAAAGGTTTGTAAACGCTGATGAAGTAGAGATGAATTTTCTCTTACGATGTTCAGCAAGAGTTTCAAACTGTTTCAACAATCCAAACCAACGTGTAAATGACGGATTTTGAGTGGCTTCAAAACCATTCATTGGTTGATTAAAGATTGCACCTCTCAACATTTCACGTTGAGCAGTATTGAATTTGTTTACAGTAGCCTTTACAAAAGCCAACATATCAAGGCCTCTCATTTCTTGCAAAAGATTCTTGAAATCAATTGCAGTTGTGTAGGACACAATATTTTTCTTAATCAAGTCCTTGATAAGAGTTTGGTTATTCTCTGCCCATGCATGAATGGTTTCCAAATTCTCGATTGACAATTGCTTTCCAAATACAGCTTTAATAGCCCAAATTTGGTAATTCGTTTGACCATTGAACATGGCAATGATACGGTTAAATACTGCATTTGTTTCTGCGTTGATTTTAAACTTTTCAATCAATGGTTGAATTTGTTTTTTTGAGTAATTCATTTCTGACATAATTTTTTTTACTTTTAAATTTTACGATGCAAAAATACTATATAAATTTTTAATTTCCAAATTTTTATTGTTAATCAATCTTAAAAACAAACTAAATATGTTGTCCAAGCAAATGAAGCAATTATCATCCATATAAATGACCATTTTGCCATACTGATTTCTTCTTCCTCTTTATAACAAAGCATTTTCATAAACATACTTACTTTATAATTAATAAGGATGAAAGTAAACATAATTGCTATTAATAGACAAATATATTTTAATACTATCATATTATTGTTTTTTTATTTTGACGATGCAAAGGTATATAAAAAAATACACCTTTGCAAATTTTTAGTCTTAATTAATGTTAACCTCTAGCTTTTTTTGCTTTAAAAGAAGAGTTAGTTACAGTCCACATATTACTAGCATCATTAAATGAGAATGTGCCATATTGCTGACTAGGAGTGTTCTTCTCCAAGAGTTGCTTAAATGCTGCAAATCTATTATTAGATGGTGATAAGTAACCCACTATTGTCTTTAAATGATAATAGTCGCTTATACCTTTCTCTAATATAATATCAAGCAAATCATCCATCTGGTTACTTGCAATCACTTGTAGTATATTTACAGTCATATAATCATAAGAACTATCTTTAATATCTATAACATTAAGTATATGAGATATTAATTCTGATGTTAAGTCATTATATACATAAAACCCTAACAATTTTTTTGAGACTCTTTCGTACAAATAAGGGGTTGTCTCATGTTCCATCATCAACTTTAACATAAGATATAACCCAACATAGAAAGCTTTACTATCATTTAGACGATTATTGAGTAAGTTATCAATATCTTCTTCATTTGGCTTCCTACCAAGCTCACGATAACGATTAACAACATTAGAATATAGATTATATGCAATTCTAGAAATACCATATGAAGGCATAATATCCCCTAATTTTATATTATTATCATAAAATGCATATAGATAATCTAATGTCTTATATTGACACAATAGATATTCCATAGTAGAATATATTTCATTACCATATCCCTTATCTTTTCTAGCTTTCAACTCATCTACAACTTCTTGATGTTTAAGAAGTTCTCTCATAGTGTCTACATCATAATTTTCAAAAGCGTTGACAAAGCGTGAGAATAAAGAATCAGTTCTACAGATAATAGTATATGGCAAATTATGTTCAGATAACTTATTTTCAAATGAAACTAAGGCTGTTTGTCCAAACTCATTTCTTAATTCACTACAATAAGATTCTCCAGTATCACAATTTTCATATATAATACCATATAAGAACTTCTCTGGGTCTGTTATTTGTCTGTTGAAGTCTAAAAACAAAAAATGTTGTTTAGATGAAGTATCACTATCCATCCGTTCCATATAAAACTCACCTAATACATACCTTACATTGGAATCTTCCACTGAAATAACAAGTTTGTTATTTTCATCATAGAAAATAGTGTAATTTTCTTCTGAAACACATGAATTTAAGTAATCAATAAAACCATCTCTACACCAAGGATATGGTGCATCTTCAATTTTTATTACTTTACTTAAAGGTATGTTACATTTATGCAAAATATTATATATATTAGATGATGATTGGAAAATGCTTCTTAATCTACTAACAGCACCATTATCACTACCCATAAGATTATTATTAATAAAATTATGTGCATTAGTAATACCTCTATTTAACATAGTTGTAAAGCCTATAATGGATAAATGGTCATCTTCTTTTTTAGAGAAATCACAAAGCATATATTGAATAGCATCACCATGTTTATATTCAACATAATCATTCCAATATCGTTTATTTTTAGAAATACACCAGTTAGTGTTTTTTGCTAACTTCTTAATTGTCTCATAATCATTGACTTTAACAAGAACTAAATTCTCATTATTAAACACTATTTCACAATTAATCCCATCAGCATTATTGATATAATCAATAAATGATTCTTTGTTCCATTCAAAATGAATATTAACCAAAAACGCCATTTGATGCAATATTTCCCCAAAATCATAAACAGTAGACATTTTACGAATGAAATTAAGTTGTTTAACTTTAGATATTCGTCCAAATTTGCCTAAAATATTTAATGATTGCTCATTCAAAGTTTCATTTTTTAATATCTTTTTCTGGGCAGTATTAAATAAGTTTATTACATCATTTGCACGTTTATTTCTACGTAAAATTTTCATTTCATCCAATAAACTCATGATAGCATCACGCCCATTATAAGCAGTGATAGTACCTTTGTTCAACTTACTAACAAGTTGACTATAATTGTCATTCCATCTAATAATTTTTTCAATATTATTTAGACTAACTCTATGACTAAATATATTTTTCATTGCCCAGACAAAGAAATTAGGACTGTTATGACACAAACAATACAAATACATTAGTATTGCATGTTCAGAAGTCATATTATATTTTTTCATTAATGGGTCAATCTGTTTACGATTATTTTTAAGGAATGCTGAATAACCATCATTAAAGTCTTTAGGTAAAATAACAGTTTTATTACCTACTTGACCAAAATCTCTACTAGACACCACACACAAAACATAAGGATATTTTTGTCTAAGTTCTTTCATTGAATCATAAACTTTAATATCACCTTTATAGTCTTCTATATCTAATCGGCTATTATCATAGAAATTCTGAAAAACATAGATAACATCTATACCTTTTGAGTGGTGAGGCACTTTTATAGCCTCACCAACCATCATCCCATGATTTCCAACCGAGAATAAAAACTTATGCGGTTTATCTTCAACATTTCTTGAAAAATGTCTGAAACCCCTTACATATTTACCTATCATGCTAATTATAACTTTTATTAAAATCTAATTGATTCTTCGAAAACTTTACTGAACTCTGCACTGAAATCAATACCAAGTTCTTTACAACGTTTTTCAACAGATTCTTTTATTCTATCAATATGATTATCGTATTTTTCAACGATATAACGTACTGTTTCAATGTTTACTTCTTCATCTTTCTTCTTGGCTTCTGATTTATAGTTACCATTAGCAATATCAGAAACATGAGTTTGTCTTGAATTACCAGCAGCACCATAGCCACCATAGAAATCATCATCATAAGCATCCCAATCTCTACTATATCCACTATATTGTGAGCCACTACCATAAGTGCTATATCTGCTTGTTTCACCTAATGTTCTAAGGAATTTTTCATCCTCATCTTCTTCGCTTCTCTTCCAAGTTCTTGAGCTACCATTCTGAACCCAACCACCATAAGATTTCTCTTTATGTTCAAGTTCATATCTTTGTTTTCCAAGATGTTTAATCAAATCATGACCCATACGACAAGCAATGTCCATCTCTTCAATTACACAATATTCATTTGTCATATGACCATTATAATAGCCACTACCGAAGTTCATACAGATGATATTCGTTTTTTCACGAATTTGTTTAACATCTGTAAATGGTTCAGAGAAAAATTTAGTTAAACCATGCTTTTTACAGATTTCTTGCATATGTTCTTTGAAGAACTTAGCACTAAATAGTTTAGTACCACTACAAGCCCAAGCTGCACGATTTAAGTCTGGTGAGTCATATCCTAGAACATAACCAACATCTTTAAACCATTCTGTATTCAATGCTTTACTACCACAACATCCAATTTCCTCTTCCAAGAAAAATGCTGCTTTAAGAACATCAACATGTTTGAACATTGACAATGCAATAAGAACGCCAGCCTTATCATCACCACCAATACCCATTCCATCAACATATATTTCATGTTTACCATTAATAACCCTTGTCTTAACTTCTAGTTCAGCCCCAGCTTGTACATAAGCTTTTTGTTTTTGCTGAACAGTATCAAGATGGGCAGTCATACATGGATAATATTCACCTTCTTTTACTTTACCCTTAGTTAGATAAATGTTTCCATAAGTATCAAACTCATAATCTACATGATTACGTTTAGCCCATAACATAATAAATGTTACTAAACGATATTCAAATTTAGATAATGTAGGAACAGACATCAATTCATACACAAATTTCTCTTCAAGATGAGTTAAACCCTTAATTGTTGAATCATCTTTTTCTTTCTTAGTGGTATCTGCAACTGTGGTTGAAGCCTCGCCTTTGTTCTCGGTTGTACCTTCTACTTTTTCTTTCTTATCTTCTTCTTTAGGAACAATAGAAAGACCATTCATTGCAGTATTCACTTCTTCTGTAGGAGATGAATTTTGTTCGTTATTCTGCTCGTTAACAGTTACCACTTCTTTGTTTTCCAATGTTTCATTAACATTAGCATTACTCTCTTGATTTAAAATTTTTGAGTCATTCATCTTTTTTACTTTTTAATATGTTATTTCTTTTTTTACTTACTATCATTATTTATTCAATATATCAATTGATGTTAATAATTTGTGCTCTTCTTGGCATTTATATCCAATCTCAACACAACTCAACGATTCAATTAAACTTTTATCAGAAAATACGTTTAATAAACCATCTATCAAATCAATTGCCATAATACTTCTATCTTGTCTAAAATTCTCTTTATTAACAAGAGTTAAAGTTATAACAACATTATTCTCAAAAACATCATGGTGTTTTTCCTTTAAGGTTTCAACCAAAGATGTACACATAAATCCTACATATGTATTATTACTCATTATTACTTATTTTTTTGGTTCAACAACTACACATTTTGCATAATTCAAATTACCGAATTTTGGTGTTACTTGAATCCTTAGCTCTTTCTTGTTTTTCGCAACAACAATGTCTTTGACAGCATTATTATCTTTAACAACTGATATTCCAACTTTATAACCAAGTGTTTCCAAAACACTAATTCGTGCTTGCAAATCATCAACATGGTCTATCATATAGCATATATCAATAAAATCTTGACTTTTTTTGAATTTCTCTATCATATGCTTTTTTTATTTGATGCAAAGATATAATTTAATTCTCATTTATACAAATTAATAGCTTTAAAAATTGTTAAATAATAAATTTAATATATTTAGGGTCTACATAGTCAGTTAACCAAACATTATTCTTACTCTTATAAAAAGTAATCCCATCATTTATCATTGCAGCAACATCAATTACAATAATCTTTGTTTCACCACCATGCCTTTTACCAGTATTTAAAGCAGTATCTTTACTATCTGTTAAATGAACATATTGCCTAGACATCTTATTAATGCCATCTCTTAATATAGAATCAATTACATAAGATGATGTGCCATGAAATAAATCTCTATCTGGTACACACACTTCTAATTCCACATCTACATTAACTGAATGACCTTGACATGCACGAATCATTTTTCCATCTTCAGATAACTCATAACGTTTCTTATCATTGGTATTAACAATTAATAATAATGTCTCCAAATTAATATTAACCTCTTTTAATAAAGTTTTAATATCAGCCCATCCATGTTTATCAATTATCTTTTCAGTATGGCGTAGTAAATAACTAATTTCTCTGCCTTTCCTAATTAATTCTTTTCGATTCATAGTTTTTTTAGTTAAAAAAAAATGGTATATTTACATAGAAATATACCATTATTTCCAAAATCTAATAATGTACTATTAAGTTACATACTCTAATAGTTTAGCTTTATCTACACTTGGTAATTTATACCATTTGCTTGCAAATGTAGATAATCCTAATGACTTTTTAATTTCAGTCTTATCAGAATTTGGTAATGCATCATACGTTCGTATTAATTCTCCTTTAATCAAAATCACTTGTTGTTGTTGAGTCAACGCATCAAAATGATTTCTCCAATTATGAACAACTTCATGACGTTTGAAGAATATGTGATTGTATTTATGACTTGCTTTAATTTTAGAACTATCATCTTTAAAGTTCCAGTGCTCTTTTGCTCTTTCAATGATAGCTTTCTTATTGAAAATATCATTTAATGTTAAATCACTCATATTTTTAATTTGCTTTAATTATAACACATCTGTTCCAATCATTAATACCATAAAATTGCTCTTTACTACTAATTACATAAGCTGATATTCTATGACTTTCTATATTATAGATATTAACTAATGTGTTGTATACAACATCTAATCGTTTCTTGGCAATTATTTTATTAATTTTTGTAGTTCCAGTGTATTTGTCAGCATAAGCATACAGTGATATAGTTAAATTTGGATGCTCCCTTAATGTTTTGACAATATTAAATAAATTAGCTGAATTGGCATTTGAATAATCATCTCTTGAATCTTCCATCTCATAAGAATTTATTTTAAAATTAATAGAGACACACCACATATCACTAGGTGTGAATTGTGAAGTTTCAGTTGATACACTATTTGGTTCATATTTAACAATATCATCACTCCCTTGTTGATTAATATATTCAATATTAGAAGTATTATAATCATTTATAACTTCTCTTTCTACCTTATTATGAACAACAACAATTTCATTTCTCTTATTTTCCACATGTACCACTCGTGGAGATTCTTCATTATGAATTACAACTTGTGTTGGGGGACAATAATTGCGTACAATCACATTACGTGGATAATATACTCTACGAACTGGATAAGTATAATGATATGACCATTGACCAAATGCTTGAACACTGCTCATAATTAATACAACCAATAATACAATCTTTGTTCTCATTTTATTCTTAATTTATTAAAGTTATTAAATGTGAGAAGGAGTGGTTTCGAACCACTGTCTATAACTAAGAGTTACCGTACTAAGCCACTATACTACCCTCTCTAACCTACCAAAACAACACGAAAAACGTACATGTAATATTGCCATAAAGTTGATTATCATTTATACGACTAAAAAACCTAAAGTCCCATGATAATCAATAGTGAAAATCAATAATATGAAATACTATTAATTTTTAGCATAACGCCTATCACTTAGGTTTTTTGTGTAAAATTACATTACAACAACATTACTTCTCATCAACACCAACAGTTTTTTGCCACTTGACAAATAATATGAAGGTTAATTGGATATATCACCATTATTAATAGAATAATAAAAACTGTTGTTTTTTTGCATTAGTACATAAAATGTAATCTACTTACAACTAATCCTTCAAAAAAATATTCTATCTATTTCTTATTTTAAAGAATATGTAATTGAGAATACAATTCTTTAATAAGGTCTAATAAGTCTTTCATAACAATGATATAATACAAACAATACAAATGAACACCTTATCTCAATATTAATGGGTGAGAAACCCCATACCTAATTGTTCAATGCAAAAGTATAAATAAAATCTCTAAAAACCAAATCCTTTAACTGTTTTTAACATCCACATATTTATAAATGGCAAATGTATATGTTAAATTCTCTGGTCTACATCTTTGAGTATATGACTGATAAAACAATTTCCAATGCTCATCAAAAAATACATTAGGAAAGTAAGTGTCACCCTCACTACTATCATTTACGGTTGTTATATAAATTGTGTCAACTAAATTCAATTCTAATACTTCATTATATAACATCCCACCACCAATAATATACCAATCCATCTCACTATAATATGCCTCACATAATAATCTAGCACTTTCAATACTATGAACAATATGAACATTAGTAAAAGATGCATCAACTGAATAATTCCTATCATTAGTAACTATTATATTTATTCGATGATGTAATGGAACTCCATTTGGCAATGATTCAAATGTCTTTCTTCCCATAATAACAACATTATCAATTGTTATCCTCTGGAAGTTTTTAAGGTCATTTGGTATGTGATATAATAACTTACCCTCATTACCAATCACAAAATCTGTATTGGCACATGTAATTATTTTAAATTTTTTCATAGTTTATAATATTTTTTAATTAACAATACAAAGTTATCAAAAAAAATATTAAAAACCAAAATAATTGTTAATTATTTCACATTCCTAAAACTAGTTTTTTTATCAAATCCTTGAGATTCTAGCTTCTGAACATCTGTACGTTTATCTATAATAGGCTTTTCTCTTATAGATATTAGATAATTGTAAATGCCATTATAAATCTCTTCTGGACTAATAAATCTAGGAATTTGAGTATCACGCAAAATAGGATTACAAACCTCACTTTCAAGATTAATCCTAAATTTTTCATTTACATCACTTGTGTACTCATAATATCTAATTCTAGTATATAAAGACACTGGACATGCATTATTTGGAAGATTATTAATTTCTGTCTTATGTACTAAATTAGTTATAAATACAAGTGATGAATTATCATCTAAATAACGTTCAACTTCAAATATATAAGCTATCTTACCAATTCTAATAGCATAATGAACTTTAAGACCTTGTAATACTGTACAAAAATGACCTTTACCCTTCTCATTAACTCTCCATACTCTTTTACTAGTTCTAGGCTTATCATTATAATTGGGCACTTCAGAGAAAAATTCCTTGAAATTAGATAAAATATCTGTAGTGATAACAATAGAATTTCTTCTATCATAAACTATATCAGAATCAATACCATTAATCCCACTAATATAATCATAATAATCTTTTTTGTTATCTATAATCTTCATAATATATATTGCTTTTATTATATACAAATATACACATATTTTTAATATAAACCAAAATATTATTGTTAATAAAAACAAAAAATCCACACTAAACCAATAGTGTGGATTTAATTGAACCTAAAATATAAGCAATAGTTGTTATTCAGTTACAGAATCTTCTACACATACTTCTGCTGAATCTACAACAATAGTATCACTCTTCAAAGTATCTACCATTGTAGTATCAACTGTAACTTGTTCTGTTGTGGCTTTCTTATTACCACAAGAAACTGTGCAACACACTGCAACAAACATTGCCATTGTAAAAATTAACTTTCTCATTTTTTTTAATCTATGTTTAATTTATTATTTTGTCATGAAAATAACTACTCTATTCCAATCATTTTCATCAAATACTTGCGATTCTGAACCATTTGCAACAATGGTAATACGTTCACTGTCAATACCATATTTATTGATTAATAGGTTCTTAACAGCTTGTGCTCTTTCTTCTGATAAAACCTTATTACGTTCCTTTGAACCAGTTTTAGCATCAGCAAAACCACTTACACATACTTTTAAATCTTTATGTTCCTTTAGAATTTGAGCAGCTTTGAATACATTAACTTCTTGTACCTTATCTACCTTAGATTTACCTATCTTAAACGATACAATTGAATTAATGCCTACATTTTCTTGAACTTCTTTAGTTTTTGCTTCACAACAAGCTTTAGCTTTTGCTAACTCTTCACTTTGTGTAACAATAAACTTCTTCTGTTCTTTAATTAAATCACTCTGGTCATTAGCCAATTCCCTTTGACGATTTATTTCATCATTTAAACGCTTAACATAGGCTTCATCATATGATTTAATTAGTTTAAATCCTCGATTACCATCCCAATTTTTAAAACGATAAACTAAACCTACTGTCAAATTAACATAAGCATCATACTTAGTTTCATTGACAATACCATTAAAGTTATCATCTAAAGCTGTAATAGTCGGCTCAATATTAAGTTTTAATGCATCATTTAATCGGAAATTAAACTGTAGCCCACCTCGTAGTGCAAGATTATCTGTTGTCGGAATACCATCCTTACCAAACCCATGTACATAACCAACACCAGCTAGTGCTACAAGTTCAAATACTCTGTCTTCTTTATAATTGCCTAGGATATTATGTAAATTAAATAATCCATCAGCAAAAACACCAACATGATTAAATGTTGTTTTATCCCAACCATTAATAGTAGGATTTAATGTTTTGTTTTGACCCCATTCACCTTGAATCCTAGCACCCAATGAAGGAGTTACCCACTTACCAATACCAATAGAAGCAGTAGGAGTAATCAAATCCAAAAACTTGCTATCAGTTGCCCCATCAAACAAGGAGTATGTAGCACCAACATTCACAGAAGTAAACCAATTATCAGTAAACTTGTACTGTCTCATGGTAAGCTCTTGGGCATTAACACTAGCAACACAAAATAGTGATGCAATCATTGTAAAAATAAAAATAATTTTCTTCATTCTTTACTTTTTTTAAATTAAAATTCTATATTATATAAAAATATATACTCCATAAAAAGAGCCACATTAATGTGGCTAAAAACACTCATTCCTTTTTACCATATCTATAATAATACCTTGCACTATTTTTGTTTTTAGATTTATATGTGTCTAATTGACTATCACAATTAGGACATACTAATCTTAAATTGTCTCTTTTATTATTAGCAGCATTACCATCAATATGGTCTAGTATAAACACTAATGGTTTGCCATTGTGACATGGTTCACAACCACATATGGCACATTTATTATTTTGCTCTTCTAAAATATCTTGTTTAAAACTTTTCAAAGTAAAATTTGCTCTCATTATTGATTCATCACCATCAATAATTTTTTGATATTTTTTCATATGAAGAAATTTTTGTTGACATTTAATACTACAATATTTATTACTTTTATTAGCATAAATAACAAATTCATTTCCACAATTAATACATTTACCTTTCGGATTTTTAATACAACCTTTATTAAAAGTTTTCACATGGATTTTTAACTCTTCTTTGTGGTAATTCAATATCTAATCTTATTGTGGCTTTTTTTATAGCAGCACCACTAACATTAAATTTTCTGCCAATTTCCTCATATGATAAATTATCAATAAAAATTAATTTTTCTAATTCTTCTTTATTATATTTCACAATATACATTTTATGTAATTCGAGCCTATGCTCGATTATATTGTACACCGTATAGGATTCGAACCTATAAGGGCAAAATGCCATCAATTTAGAAGATTGAGACGATTCCAATTACGCTCTAACGGTGCATCATAGTGATAAATACAATAATCTGCGAGATTAATCTTCAATAACACATTATCAATTATCACTTTATTTCCTTAATTAACTTAAAACTATCATCCCCATAAATAGGGTAATTATTATCTATATATTGTTTCCAATCTAAATCTAATAATAACCATTTATTTTCAATAGCAGAGTTATCATCTATATCCCAAGGAAAAGCTAAAGATACAATATCATAATATCTTGCATTATATCTATTATGACATCTTCTCCATTCACAACTTTCTAAAGAATTAAAATTATTCATAAATTGCGAATAAACATCCTTTTCCTTTAAAAATCGTATAAAGATAGCTAATAGTTTATTTTTAATAGATTTTGCCATTCTAATTACGTTTTCTAAAATTACAGCGCAAAATTACAAATAATTTTTTTAAAAACCAAATTTTTAATGCAAAAAAATCTTAAAAAAGTAGCGAGAAAGGGACTCAAACCCTTACCCTTCTGAGCATGAATCAGACGCTCTAATCAATTGAGCTATCTCGCCATTAAAAACCACAAATACTATACATTATACGGTCTAAACCAGTATCATTATATTTAGTAAAACCCTTAATTTTACCTTTAACAATCATGTATTTGTGTTCAACATCATCTTCTTTAAAGATAACATACCAGCCCTCAACATTATTTTCAACAGTTTGAGCTAATATATCTAAACATGTTAGTTCGTTGTCTATTATTCCAATGAAATTATCATGGTTATCATACAATGATAACACTATATTATCGCAAATTTCTTGCGGAGTGCGTATTGTTATCATAATGTAAATATTTTGATTAATTTTTTATCCAATTTCTAGTTTCCTAGCAATTCTCTTAATATCATTCAAATGACCAAACGCCCATTTATAATTATCAATTGAATCAATAGGAATCCATTTAATATCATCCACTTCATTTTTTTCCATATTGGCTTTAGATAAAGGATAATCAGTAATTAACCCATCTAATGTAGCACAATACCTCAATGACACATTTTGCCTATTTAATTTTGGGCTAGTGTCAGTTTCAAGTAATGATATATTATCAAGAGGAACATTAACATTAGTTTCCTCAAAAACTTCTCTTTTTGATGCTTCTTCTCCAGTTTCGTTAAAATCTAAATAACCACATGGTACATTCCAATGATTTTGGAAATCTGGTGTTCCAGAACCCCTTAGATTAGCTAATACACACCATTGATTTGCCTCATTTTTACAAAATGTGAATAGGGTAACTGCAACTGAACGACTATACCAAAATAATTTTCCTTTATACCAAAAGGAGAAATTTTGCATAGTTTTCTTATGCCATTTTCGATTGAAAAATCCTTCAACTAAAGTTGATGCAATAAATATGACTACACATATTACGATTGCTAAAATGATAATACTTATCTTTTCCATTTTATAAAACTATTTAAACTGTGACTGTAACTAATTCCTCACTAGATGGAGTTAACCATTTAAGAAAATTCTCATCAGATGACACCTTTAACATTCTATTTATTACTTCTTCTTCATCAAAACCTTTTATGTAAGAAGCTGTAATATGCTGAATATTATTATCTTTTGTTAGGAAACAAATTTTAAAAACCATTAATTTATTCCTTTGCTTCCAAGCTGATAAAATGCGTTTCTCTAACATTTTAATTACTCTTTATTTTTTTAACACTGCAAAATTACAAATAATTTTTCTAATATCCAAATAATTTATAGTTAAAAATCGTTAACTTATAAAATAAATTGTGCCCACAAAGAGATTCAAACTCTTAGCCTTTTCATTCGTAGTGAAATGCTCCATTCAGTTGAGCTATGTGGGCTTATATTTAACATGATTGACCATTAAGACTGATTTGTAATAGATTACCTAAATGGGGTGGGTAATCTATAATGCAAGAACTTATGTGGTCTGAATAAGTATAATTACGATAAGACTTTTTTGTTATAATACTAACATAAGCTTTAACTACAATTATATTGTTACATTTTTCTAAAAATACACCTTTTAAATAAGATTCTTTTCTAATATAATATATATCTTCATAATAAGCTTGAGTATCATAAAGATATGAATCTTCTTTAAGAGATATGTTAATTTCATCAATATTATTGAAGGATAATATATCATTATTTGATAAACGTACTACAGTAGCATATTTTTTTATTAAACCAAAAAAATAACTATTTATGATGTTCTTTACTAACACAAAACTTATCTCTTTCATTATCGTCTATATGATGTTGGTTTACTATATCTATTATACCAAGGTTCTTTACTCTCTTTCTTCTTATTTTTAATGTTAGAAAAACTCATATAATTTATTGTTATACTTTTAAGATTTAAAGATGATGTTTTGGTAATAATACTCTTTTTAATATCTTTCCATTCTCTACTAATTTCACACCAATCAATATCTAAATCAATAGACTTACATACAATAGTAGCACCACGAGTATTATAACCATAACCATAAACATTAGTAAATACAGAAGAAGTGGAAATATCAACATCATTAAATTGTATGAATTTATGGCATAATTTATTTTCAAAAAAGCTAGTTATAAATTCATCTGCATGTTTCAAATATATAATATCTTCATATGATTTTATTTCATCACAAGTAGTAACAAAATAACTATTAACCCTTAATATATCACCATCCCAAGTTTTATAAGTAATTTTTGGATAGTTGAATTTTAAATGGTATATAAAATTATTATAAACAGATTTCTCTTTTAGAAATCTAAAAAATTTAACCATTATAGGATTTATCTTTTTATTCTTCATCTTTTATAATTTTAAAATTAACAACTCCTAATTTTAATGATTTCTTTGAATCACCATAAGGAACTCCAATATTATATTTGTAGCATATACGATAACTACCATCATTTAAGCCAAAAGTATCAATAAAAAATTCAGAATCAGATGGCAAACTAAATGTTTCTATCTCTTTAATACCGTTTACATATGTCAACTCTAACACAAAAGTACTATCATTCTTGATGGGATGTTCCATCAATTCTGTTTTCTTTTCACCATATTCTTTAACTTCAGAATAAGTATTAATAAAAATATAAAAAAAACCAAAAACGAAACTTAATGATATAATCATCATTATATAATTAAAAATATTTTCCTTACTTAATTTCATCATTTCAAGATTTTAAAATTAATAACATTAGTTTTTAATATATCTTCTGAATAATAGGTATTAGTGGTATAATAGTATATTAAATTGAATCCATCAGTATTAATACTAGTACCATTCCCATGCTTATTAATACGGAGTGTCAAACCAAACCTAGTATCAACTGGTAAACTAAATGTATCTACTTCATGTGTATTATCTATATATGTAATATCCAACACAAAATCATGATTTTTGTTTACTGAAATAACATTATCAATAGTTTCTTTTTTAGGAGTTAAACTTTTATCTTTGATAATAGTATCAATAATAACTACTATCATCAAAATAATAAAATATAATATTAAACTTAATGAAAAATTTCCTATAAAATGAAGTGCCTTATCACTTTTTAACTTTAATTTCATCCCTTAATTGTTGTAAAAA
>ULSG01026681.1_pt1 | contig 28741 bp, 27 predicted proteins | sample 1956191 | NCBI WGS metagenome assembly ULSG01 (sample SAMEA4835703, study PRJEB28245) | human gut metagenome | biome: gut microbiome; material: fecal sample | place: Denmark | collected 2008 | reverse complement strand
CAGGGCCGATCTATCAGGTCCATTTTTCGTACCCTCATCTCATGGTCGTGCTCGAAACCTGCAGTGGGCCAAGTACGGTGTGGTAGAGACTCTCGTGCGTCACCTTGCTCTGCGCCGTTGCGGCGAGTTTCTCACGGTCAACCTTGTAGTCCTGAGCAAAGTTGTCCGACATCCACATCACCATCGGTACCTGCACCTGCTCGTCGGGCGACATCCAGTAAGGCGCTTCGTGAAGGTAAAGCCCCTTTTCAGCCAGACTCTCGCCATGGTCGGACACGTAGAGCATCGCGGTGTTCATACCGGAAGCTCCTTTAAGCGTATCGATGATGTCAGCAAGCACCTTGTCGGTATAGCGCACGGAGTTGTCATAAGCGTTGTCGAGCTCTTCTTCAGAGCAACTTCCCAGATCGTTGACCGTACACTCCGGCAACCACTTCTTCTGATCCTTAGGGCTGCGCAAATGATAGGCCGGACCATGCGAGCCCATCATGTGCAGGAAGAGCACCTGCGACTGGTCTTTTGACAGCCCCTCGAGCGCAGTCTTCACCTCATCGGAGAGCACGCCGTCAAAGCAGCGGCCGTCGGCACAGGAAACACTGCTCTTTTTGAGCGCATCAGAAGGGTCTCGAGACGGTACCCCCACACAAACTCCCTGCAGCCGGACTGATTGTCCACCCACAAGACATTGAAACCCGCGCGCTGCAAAATGTCAGGCAAAGCCTCTTCGCTCAAGATCCGATCGCGGTTGTAGTCGCTACGGCCGATGCGGCTCATCATGCAAGGCAGAGAAACGTCGGTAGACGTACCGCAGGCTCGTACCGCAGGAAAACTGATGACGTCGCGTTTGGTAAGTTCCGGATTCGCTTCGCGTTTGTAACCCGCCAGCTGCCAGTTCGCCGACCGAGCGGTTTCACCCACGACGACCACAAAGAGCGTCGGACGTTTAGGTTTAACCATGCGCTGCGGGTTGGTATCGATCACCAGACGTACGCGCGGATCGTCGGGGCTCGCATCAGCCGTGAGTGTTCTGACAAGCGAATACACCATAATGGCCGGAACAATTTGGTAACGCAACGACTTGTCGGCTCGCATCGCTCCCGAAAATGCCTGAAAGTTCAAAAGCACCATGCCGAGCGCAGCATCCAAGGACCGTCGAACGACAACGTGCGCGAGCTCTTTACGGTCGTTGAGGAGGCTTGGGAACCGATTGCCGCCAAAAAGCAAGTGAAACTGAGCTTTGTGACCGCAGAGCGATGCCAAGGAAATTTCTCTCCAGTGCTGCTGGCAACCGTCATGAACAATCTCGTCAAAAACGCCGTGATGTACGTCTCCGAGGGCGGTCGCATTGAAGTGACCGAAAAGCCCTGCGGCTTTATGGTGGCCGACAATGGTCCAGGCATTCCTCCTGAAGATCGTGAACGCATCTTTGCGGCCTTCACGCGCGGCTCCACCGCCCGTGGTAGCGGCGACGGACTGGGACTTTCGATTGCGCTTCACATTTGCGAACGTATGGGCTGGCAAATCCGGCTACTCGATCAGACCGATCACAGCGAGGAACTGGCTTGGGCAACGGGCGCCGTCTTTGCCGTGACGCTCACAGGGAGCGCACCGGTGCGAAAGGACATGAACGCAGAAAGCAGTTGACGCATCAAGTTTCTTATTGAGGTTTGCAAAAAGCCCCAGAGACTCTCAAAAGTTCCGGGGCTTTGCTTTTTTGCGGAATCAACGCACTCGGGCGTCGAACTCTTTAGGAAGCGGTTTCGTCACGTTCAGCACGGGAGGCACGGCGGCGTTCGAATTCCTTGAGCCAGCGCTTGCGCAAGCGAATGCTCTTGGGCGTGATTTCCACGAGTTCGTCGTCGTTGATGAATTCAACGGCGCTTTCGAGCGTCAGACGCACAGGCGGGACCAGACGGATGGCTTCGTCGGTACCGGAAGCACGGATGTTGGTGAGCTGCTTACCCTTGATCGGGTTCACGACAATGTCGTTTTCACGGGAGTGTTCACCGATGATCATGCCTTCGTAGAGAGCATCGCCCGGATTCACGAACAGACGGCCGCGTTCCTGGATCTTCCAGAGGGCATAAGCCACAGCAGCGCCGTCGTCCTGGCTGATGATGGCGCCGGAACGGCGTTCACCCACATCGCCCTGCTTGATCGGACCGTATTCGTCGTAGACGTGGCTCATGATGCCCGTGCCGCGGCACATCGTCATGAAGAGCGACTGGAAGCCGATCAGACCGCGAGCCGGAATACGGTATTCGAGACGCACGCGACCCTTGCCGTCAGGCTGCATATCGGTGAGATCACCCTTACGGCGGCCGAGTTCTTCCATCACGGCGCCCTGGTGTTCTTCTTCAACGTCCACCGTCAGAAGTTCGTACGGTTCAAGCTTGACGCCGTCGACTTCCTTAAAGAGCACGCGCGGACGACCGACAGCGAGTTCGTAGCCTTCGCGGCGCATATTTTCAAGAAGAATCGTAAGGTGCAATTCGCCGCGGCCGCATACTTCCCAGCAGGTTTCATCAGCGGTCGGACGCAGACGCATGGCCACGTTGCTCTTCAATTCACGTTCCAGGCGTTCACGAATCTGGCGGCTCGTCACGAACTTGCCCTCACGGCCTGCCAGAGGCGAGGTGTTCACCATGAAGCTCATCGTGAGCGTCGGTTCGTCCACGGAGAGCATCGGCAATGCTTCGGGATGAGCCGGATCGGTGATGGTGGTGCCGATGTTGAGTTCTTCAATGCCGTTCACGAGAACGATGTCACCAGCCTGAGCGCTGTCGACGATCTTCTTGTCCAAGCCTTCGAATTGCATGATCTGATTGATCTTGGCGGGCTTGGGCGTGTCGTCCGGACCATTCATGATCATGACGCTCTGACCTGCCTTGAGCGTACCGCGGTGCACGCGGCCGATACCGATCTTACCCACGTAGCTCGAATAGTCGAGCGAGCAGATCTGAAGCTGCAGCGGTGCTTCAGCGTTGTCTTCACGAACCGGGACATACTTGATCACGGCGTCGAACACAGCACGCATGTTGCCGATCTTCTGCAGTTCCTCGACATTGTCGGTGAGACCCGCGTAGCCGTTCAGGGCGGAAGCGTAGATCACAGGGAAGTCAAGCTGATCTTCCGTAGCACCGAGCTTGTCGAACAAATCAAACGTAGCGTTGATAACCCAGTCCGGACGAGCACCCGGGCGATCAATCTTGTTGATCACAACGATGGGTTTCAAACCGGCGGCCAGAGCCTTGCGGGTTACAAAGCGCGTCTGCGGCATCGGACCTTCGACAGCGTCAACCAACAGCAGTACGCCGTCGACCATCGACAGAACGCGTTCGACCTCACCGCCGAAGTCCGCGTGCCCCGGGGTATCGATGATGTTAATGTGAATGCCTTCGTACTCAACAGCACAGTTCTTGGCCAAAATTGTGATGCCGCGCTCCTTTTCAAGCGCGTTGCTGTCCATCACGCGTTCGTCAACCTGCTGGTTGCTGCGAAAAGTGCCCGCGCACTGCAGAAGCTTGTCGACCATGGTCGTCTTGCCGTGGTCAACGTGCGCAATGATGGCAATGTTGCGAATTGCTCTGGTCATTTTTTACTCTTCCCCGTTCTTTTCGAGGTTTTCCGTTACTACAAATCGAATCAAGCGATGAGGGTGCAAAGTGCCTCTGGCATCCACCTTCACCGTTCCCAATAGTTCGCCCGACGAGCCGTATGCTCTCAGCAGTTCGCCGTGGCGTGTGTCTTTGACCGGTAGTCGCTGGCCGTTTCTCAATCGTTCGGTCTGCACGGCGTCAAGTCGCACGCTGCCGAGCGTCTGTAAGAGAAAATCCGCTCCTTTGAGTAGCGCACGGCGTTCTTCCACCGTTTTTACCTTGTCGTCGACCACCGCAAAAGGGATCGCATCGGCAATCTTCAAGTCTCCGACTTCCGTCCTACGCAGACTCTCCAAATGGGCAAAGCATCCAAGTTTACGACCGATATCGTCGGCCAGCACACGGATGTACGTCCCTTTACTCACACGAACATCAATTTTGGCCGTCTCACCGTCAAATTCCATCAACTCTAGGTGATGTACTTTGACCTTTCTCGGATGGCGCTCGACTTCAATGCCGCGTCGCGCAAGATCATACAGATTTTTACCATCACGTTTGATGGCCGAATACATCGGCGGAATCTGCTCGATTTCGCCGGTAAATTCAGCCAGCAACGCCTCAAGCGATTCACGTGTCGGTCGCATGTCCGACACCGCGGTGACTTCACCTGTCTTATCCATCGTGTCGGTGCAAGAACCGAAACGCAACACCGCTTCATAGCGCTTGTCAGCATGCAGAAGATCAGCCGAATACTTTGTGGCGTTGCCGAAAGCCAATGGCAACAGTCCCGTTGCAAAGGGATCGAGGGTTCCGGTATGGCCGGCCTTCTGTGCGTTGATCAAACGTCGCGAGAGCTGCAGAACCCAGTTCGAGCTCATCCCCTCGGGCTTGTCCAACAGCAGCACGCCGTCGATTGCGTCGCCCTTCTTACCCATTACTTGGATTCCTCGTCGGCTTCGTTGGTTTCAACCGCGCGCGTCTGTCGCATGGCTTCATTGATGACGCGATCCATTTCAAAACCACGCTCCACGCTGGTGTCGTGCACAAAGTGCAATGTCGGAACAGTGTGAATGCGAAGCTTCTTAAAGATCTTTTTGCGAAGCATGCCTGCGGCAGCAGCGAGACCAGCCTCGCACTGCGCGGGATCGGAGCCGATCACCGTAAAAAATACACGAGCATGCGCGTAATCGGGCGTGATTTCGCAGCCGGTGATCGTCACCAGACCCACACGGGGGTCACGCACCTCGAGCGGAATGATTTCCGCAAGGTCTCGGGCGATCTGCTCGGCGACACGTTGGCCGCGGCCGGGCTTGGCTTTTTGCATAAAAATTTCGTCCTTTTTTAACTTCACAAACGCCGCCGACATTGCTGCCGGAGGCGTTTGCTGCTTGAATGGTTACATCGGCATGCCGCTCTATCGAGCCCCATGCCGAATTGTCGTTAGAGCGTACGGGCGACTTCGGTCACCTCGAAGATTTCGAGCTGATCGTTAACCTTAATGTCATCGTAGCCCTTGAGACTCAGACCGCATTCGCTGCCAGCCTGAACTTCGCGCACATCATCCTTGAAGTGCTTCAAGCTGGCGAGTTCGCCGGTCCAGATCACCACGTTGTCGCGCAAGAGGCGAGCGCTGGCATTGCGGCGTACCACGCCTTCGAGAACACGGCAGCCGGCAATGAGACCAACCTTGGGCACGCGGATAACCTGACGGATTTCCAGGAGACCCAACGCCGTTTCCTTCTTCTCGGGCGAAAGCATGCCGCTCATGGCCGCGCGGACTTCATCAACAGCATCGTAAATGATGTTGTAGTAACGAATATCCACGTCTTCCTGTTCAGCAAGCTTGCGGGCCTGCTGATCAGCGCGCACGTTAAAGCCGATAATGACGGCCTTGGAAGCAGCTGCCAGGTTGACGTCGGTTTCCGTGATGCCGCCCACGGCACTGTGGACGACCTGAACGCGCACTTCTTCCGTGGAAAGCTTCGTGAGTGCATGCACCAGTGCTTCTGTCGAACCCTGAACATCGGCCTTGATAATAAGCGGGAGCGTCTTGACTTCGCCCTGCTCCACATCGGCAAACATGTTTTCGAGCTTCTGTGCCTGCTGACGAGCAAGCTTGACTTCGCGGTACTTGCCCTGACGGAAGAGCGCCACTTCGCGAGCTTTGCGTTCGTCGGGAACAACAATCAGTTCGTCACCGGCGGAAGGCACATCGGACAAGCCCTGGATTTCCACAGGAATCGAGGGACCGGCCGAAGTCACCTGACTACCCATTTCGTTGATCATCGCGCGGACGCGGCCGAAACATTGGCCGGCCAAAACGATGTCGCCCTTCTGAAGCAGACCAGACTGAACCAAAATGGAAGCCACAGGACCGCGCCCCTTGTCGAGTCGACTTTCGATCACCAGCCCCTTGGCGGGCCCCTTGTCGGCAGCCTTGAGCTCAAGCATTTCGGCCTGCAGCAACACGTTTTCGAGAAGCTCGTCCACACCCTTGCCGGTCTTCGCGGACACCGGGCAGAACGGCACATCGCCGCCGTATTCTTCCGGTAAAACTTCGTTCTGAACAAGTTCTCCCTTAACGCGCTCGATGTTAGCTTCAGGCTTGTCGATCTTGTTGATCGCCACCACCAGAGGAACACCGGCGGCACGGGCGTGTGCAATAGCTTCCTTGGTCTGAGGCATAACACCGTCGTCGGCGGCCACCACCAGAATCACGATGTCGGTCGCCTGAGCGCCGCGAGCGCGCATGGCCGTAAATGCTTCGTGACCCGGGGTGTCGAGGAAGGTCACGATGCCTCGTGGCGTCTTGACATGATATGCACCGATGTGCTGGGTAATGCCGCCGGCTTCACCTGCAGCCACCTTAGCACGGCGGATGTAGTCCAGAAGGGAGGTCTTGCCGTGGTCGACGTGACCCATGATAGTCACAACCGGCGGACGCGGCACTTCCGGATACTGTTCGAGATTGCTTTCAAGTTCGCCGAGCAACGATTCAGGATCGTCGGCCTTGGCGGCAAGCGCCTTGTGGCCCATTTCTTCGACGATAATCATCGCCGTTTCCTGATCAAGCATCTGGTTGATCGTCACCATCTGGCCCATCTTCATGAGGGTCTTGATAACTTCAGTCGCCTTCACGCTCATCTTGTGGGCAAGATCTGCGACGGAAATCGTTTCGGGTACGGTCACTTCACGTACCACGGGCTCGGTCGGCATCTGAACCTGACGCTGCTCGTGCTTGTGGGTCTTGCGACCACGGCTGTGCCAGCTACTCGACTCGTCGCTGTCGACAGCACCGCGAGTCTTCATGCCGCCGCGGCGACCACCGCGGTCCTCGTCCCCCCAACGATCATTGCCCTTTCCAGACTGCTTATTACGACCCTTACCAGCCGACTTGCCCTCGCTCTTTTCAGGCTTGTTGGCTGCGGGCTTATCGGCCTTCTGGCTCTTCTGAGCGGGTTTTTGCTGAGCATTTTGCTGCTGAGTTTTCTTGGCCTCTTCATTGCGATCGCTCTTGTCGCCGCGATCGGCCTTGGCCTTTAAAACAGTCTTTGGCTTGGCGAGCATCGCGCGAATGGCATCGGCCTCTTCCTGAGCCTTACGGCGAGCTTCCTGACGACGAGCTTCGAGCTCGGCCTTCTCGGCGGCTGCCTTTTCAGCAGCGGCTTTCGCCGCAGCAGCTTTCTTGGCGGCCTCGGCTTCACGCTGAGCTTTCTTTTCGGCTTCGATCTGGGCCTGACGGGCCTTTTCAGCGGCAAGCTTCTCCGCAGCCGCCTTTTCGGCAGCAAGCTTTTCTGCTTCGGCCTGACGGGCGGCAGCTTCGGCAGCAGCCTTTTCTGCCGCGGCTTTTTCAGCAGCGGCTTTTTCAGCAGCGGCTTTTTCTTCGGCAGCCTTCTTGGCAGCGGCTTCTTCCGCGGCCTTCTTGGCTGCTTCTTCAGCTGCGAGCTTGGCTTGAGCTTCGCGCTTGGCAGCCTCAGCCGCCTCTGCTTCCTGTTTTTCCTTCAACTGACGATCAAGCTGAGCTTTGGCTTGAGCTTCGATTTCAGCACGCATAGCTTCGGCTGCGCGGTTCTTCACGAACACGCGGCGACGACGTACTTCGACTTCAATCGTACGGGCTCCGCCCTGACCGTCATTCTGGCGAATCGTGCTTGTTTCGCGACGCGTCACGGTGATCTTGCGGGGAGAGGCAACGCGCTCCTGACGCAGACTATCAAGAAGTTGGCGCTTGTCAGCATCGCTGATTTCATCGTTGACCGTGCTTACCTGCACGCCTGCAGACTTGAGCTGGGACAGAAGTGTGTCAGCGGAAACCTTCAGTTCGCGGGCAAATTCAGTAACAGTGTTGTTTGCCATGTGTCTAATTTCTCCTGCCGCCGCTTGCGAGAGCGTCCTTAGAGAGTCGGAACGTTTGTGTACTTCTCGTTTCGCGGGCGGCTCTAATTGGTTTGGTTTTCGTTCTGACTTCTGTCTTATTCTTCAGTCCAACGAGCACGGGCGGCCATGATCAGGGCTCGAGCCTTATCTTCGGCAATGCCGCCTTTTTCCATGAGCTCTTCGGTGTCCAGATCGCCCAGTTCATCAGCTGTCTTGATGCCTTCGCTCACGAGGCGGCTGGCGAGGTCGTGATCCATGCCCTCGAGTTCGAGAAGCGAGGCATCGGCCTGACGCAGATTTTCTTCACGCTTGAGGGCACGGGCCAGCAGAACGCGACGAGCACGCTCACGCAGATCGGCAACGGTGGCTTCGTCAAAAATGCCCAGTTCCACAATTTCCTGCTCGGGCACATAGGCAAGTTCTTCCAAGCTGTAGATGCCGTCATGAATAAGAGCCACAGCATCGTCCTGCGACATGTCGAGTTCGTTCATGAACTCTTCGCAAGCAACGCGGTCTTCTTCTTCCTGCTTCTTATTAGCTTCTTCAGCCGTCATGATGTTGATCTGCCAGCCGGTGAGTTCACTTGCCAAACGCACGTTCTGACCACCTCGGCCAATGGCAATGGCAAGGTTTTCTTCGTCAACCGTCACGTCCATGCTGCGGGCTTCTTCATCGGCCACAACCTTGGAAACCTTAGCGGGCTTGAGAGCTTCGACGATGTACTGCACCGGATTTTCATCCCAACGCACCACATCAATGCGTTCGCCGGCGAGCTCATTCGTCACAGCCGTCACGCGCGAACCGCGAATGCCGATGCAGGTACCCACGGGTTCGACGCGCTTGTCGTGGCTCATCACTGCGATCTTGGCACGGGAGCCGGGATCACGGGCTGTAGCCTTGATTTCAACGGTGCCCTCTCCGATCTCCGGTACTTCGAGCTCAAAAAGCTTCTTGATAAATTCGTTGCATGCGCGAGACAGGATGACCTGCTTGCCCTTGTTGGTTTCGTCCACGCGCAGGACATAAGCACGCACACGGTCGGAGTTACGCAGGTTTTCGCGCGGAATCATCTCACTCTTGGGCAGGCGAGCTTCCAAGCGGCCGATTTCGATGATGGCCCCTTCTTTGTCGGAACGCTTGACCTGGCCGGAGATCACCTTTTCATCGCGAGCCAAGAACTCGTTGAGAATTTGTTCGCGTTCGGCATCGCGCAAGCGCTGCAGGATGACCTGCTTGGCGTCCTGAGCAAAGCGGCGTCCGGAGGTATTGATATTCTCAATCGGCTTTTCGATGTAGTCACCCACTTCGAGTTCAGGATAATCGTCATGGATGTCCGAGAACATTTCTTCGCGATCGGGCTGCTGCAGGCCCTGATCGTCGCTCACGATCACCCAGCGGCGAACGGCAGTCCAGTCGCCCGTGTTGGGATCGACGCGAACGGCAACGTCAGCATCCTCACCGGGAAACTGAGCCTTCTTCACTGCGCTTGCCAGCGCGATTTCGAGTACGCCGAAAACGGCGGATTTTTCAACGTTCTTTTCGCGTGCAAGGACGTCGACCATATCGAGCATTTCGCGGCTCATTCGTGTTTCCCCTTAAAGTCAAGTTCAGCAATCAAATTGGCGCGATCGACATCGTTAATGCCGAACGTCACGTGCACCGGATCGGCCTTGGGTTTGGCAGCCTTGCCCGACTGACGGGACTTAGCCGCCTGGCTCGGCGTGCGTGCAATATCCAATTCTTCAAACGAAAACGAAATCACTTCGTTGCCGGGCTCACCCTCGATGCCGAGAATGATGCCGTCTAGCTTGCGACGGCCGGCTTTCGGAAAGCCATCTGCCTTCATCGGTTCATAAAGTTCGACGTGCGCCGGGCGACCGACAAAGCGGCCCCATTCGGAAGCACGCTTGAGCGGGCGTTCCACGCCGGGGCTAGCCACTTCCAGTCGCTCATAGTCGATTCCCTCAACCGTAAAGAGAGCCGTGATTTGGTTGCTCACGGTTTCGCAATCGTCCACACCCACGCCACCTTCGGCCTGGCTATCGATCGTGATGCGCATGAGCCCACGAGGCAAGCGCTCAAAGTCGACGAATTCGTACCCGAGCCCCTGCACCGTTTCTTCAACGATTCGCGTGATTTCAGCAGTTGATTTCTGCATGTATCCGTTTGTAGAAAAAATCCAAAAAAAAATGGGCGCAATGCCCATCCCTAACCCCATCCAACATGGGTGCCTGCCGCATTTCAGCCGTTTTTAACATCCGATCGCAGCAGACAATATAGCGAGGGCCCCCGAAGAGAATCACATAAATTTCTCACTCCGAAGGCGCGTCGCGGATTATACAGTTTTCTCTTTGAAATTCAAGGATTTTCGACAAAATTTTTGCCGTCAAATCCTTGAATTTTCTTTATCGACGCTTGCCGAAGCCTTTACCCTTGCCTTTGCCGAATTTGCCACCGCTCTTTTTAAACGGAGGCGGCATGACATCGTCGCTTCGAGCCAGTGCTCGTCCGTAGGCTCCCTGCGCAGCGCCAAGACTGCCGCTTGCAATGTAGTTAACGGTACTGAGCATAGGATCCGGAATACGTTCAGGCTTGCGGTTGAAATTGCGTCCAGCATTTTTCTTACCGCCGAACCCCTTCTTGGTAACAGGCTTTTTGCCGCTTGCCGTCGTCGTGACGGAATTGAGCTGTGCCATCCAAGCCTGCACCCAATCGGGTTTGAGTTCGCGCGTCGTTCCGCGGGGCAGATCTGCAGGCAGTCGAACGGCGCCGTAACGCACGCGAATCAGCCGGCTCACCGTCAACCCCACCGCCGCAAACATGCGACGCACCTCACGGTTACGGCCTTCGCTGATGCGGACCAAATACCAGCGATTGAGATTGTCGCCGCCTTTTTCTTCCAGCATCGAGAAGTGAGCGGGACCATCATCAAGTTCCACACCTGTCGTCAGCAGTTCCTTGGCTTCGTCGGTCAGCACACCGGCAGCACGCACGGCGTACTCGCGTTCAATTTCGTAACGCGGATGCATCAGACGGTTGGCAAGTTCTCCGCTCGTCGTAAAGAGCAATAAACCTTCCGTGTTGAAGTCAAGACGACCAACTGCAATCCAGCGAGCGCCGGAAATCTTCGGAAGATTGTCAAAGACGCTCGGACGTCCCTGCGGGTCGCGCATACTCACAATCTGACCGGCTGGCTTGTGATACACCAGCACGCGCGGAGCTTTGGGCTGCTTACCCTGAGCCATGCGCTTGACGATGCGACCGTTCAGACGAACGATATCGCTGGGCATGACGCGCTGCCCCAAAAAGGCAGGCTCTGAGTTGACTGAGATACGGCCTTCAACGATCAACTGCTCCATATCGCGACGACTGCCCAAGCCGAGATCAGCAAGAACCTTGTGCAGTTTTTCGCTTTGCTTGACAAGTTCGCTTTTTTTAGCGGCCTTCCCCTGGGCAAGCACCTTCGGATCAAACATCTGAGCGGCACAGAGTTCTGCATCAATGGCCGGCGCGTCTTCCGGAACGGCCATGCCTTCGTCTTCGGGCTGAACATCTCGCACGCGCTTGGTATGGCGAACTTTGCCCCGACCTTCGGCGCGTCTATCCGTTTTCACATCGGTCTCTTCTGCAACACTTTCGGCTTGTGCTTCGGGCTGCCCCTGCGGTTCAATCTGTTCTGACGCCTCAACTACTTCCGGTTCAGCCTTTATCTTGCGCGTACGGGGTTTCTTAGCGGATTCTTGCTCAGTAACCGCATCCGCTTTCACCGTGCGACGCGTGCGCTTCGGCCGCGCAGGAAGCTCGGCTTCAGCGGGGACTTCCTCGGAGGTTGCGGCACTCATCGATTCAGGGGTAACGTCCTCAACCTTCTTGCGGCGAGTTACCGTACGGCGCTTCGCCACAGGTTGTTCTTCCTCAGCTGCTTCGACCGGAACAACAACAGGAGTTTCAGACTCTTCGGTTTTGCGTCGACGCACCACCCTGCGCTTGGGCTTATCAGCCTCTTGCGCAGTCACTTCTGCAACCGGTTCGGCCGCAGGCGGTTCAGCCTCAACTTTGGCCTTGCGCGTGCGTGTAGCACGAGGCTTTTTGGCCGGAGCAGCCTCAACTCCTTCCGCATCGGTCTGGACCGTACGGCGGCGCACCCCCCGTTTCTTCGGTTCAGCCGGAAGTTCCGACGGGGTTTCGATCTGGCTTTCTTCTCGTGTTGTAGTCATAACGCTAACTGTCTTGCTGTCTTTTTCGTTATTCGGTTTCGGCTCTTTCTTGTGGCCTATCGGCTACGCCCTCTGCGCTTTCTGCAGTTTTGTCTTTCTCTTCGGACGGCTCGTCGCCGAACACCAATTCAAATTCTTTGCTTTGCGGCATATCGCCCGATAAGGGCGGCAGATCCGCAAGGGACTTCAGTCCCAAATCATCTAAAAACTGTCGGGTCGTAGCAAAAAGCTCAGGGCGACCAGGCGACTCACGCCGACCGACAACCTCAACCCATCCTCTTTCCTGCAACTGCCGCAACACATTGGGATTGACCGCCACACCGCGAATGTCTTCTATATCTCCGCGCGTTGCCGGCTGTCGATAGGCAATGATGGCCAAAGTCTCCATCACGGCACGTGAATACTTGGGCATTTTCTGATCGCTCATGCGCAACAAATACTCGCCCACAGCCGTTGACGTTACAAACACCCAGCCGCTTGCAGATTCAACCAAACGCAGGCCGCGTTCTTTCCAGTGATCGGAAAGCATGTTCATAGCCTCAAGCAGTTCCGTCTGCGTGAGGCGTCCACCGAACAGACGCGAGAGATCCTCAAGCGTTAAAGGCTGAGGACTCGTCAGAAGCGCCGCTTCAATGACGTAACACGGTTGCAATGTGTCTGCCACGGTTGAGTCGTTTCGTGTTGATCGTGTTCTGAATTCGACCGCAATACGAAAGTCCTGTGCTCGCCGCTACGCTTTTGAAGCGTAGGTTAGCAAAATCGAATTCGACACGGTTGGAAAAAATTTCTTTTGCTTTGCCGACACTGTCTGCGTATGCAGTCGTCAAAGTAATCTGGAACTCCAATTGCGCAGTACCGGAATGTCAGGTACTCAATGAAGCGTCGCACTGTTCTTTCTTCGATCCGTTGCTCGGATTGCCGACGTCTTCGTTATCAGCGGTTGGAATCTTACTAAAAACCAGCCGCGATGCGACGATGGTTTCCCCTGTTTGGGAATATCGAAGTTCAGTTACCTCGTTTACTCCCGGCTAAACCAAGGGAAACAGATAAAAACACCGAAACCGCAAAAAATCTGTCTTCAAATCTTTTGTTAATTGATTTATTCAATAAAATCAACAACTTACGGAAGCTGAAGGCAAAAAGAAAGCTCCCGATTTCGGAAGCCTCTCTTGTGCGGATGGTGCGCCAGGCAGGATTCGAACCCACGACCCCCTGGTTCGTAGCCAGGTACTCTATCCAACTGAGCTACTGGCGCACATCTCAGATATTTCCGCCTCGCTTTTCTGCGAAGCGGGGCGCATTGTATCGCCTGGTTTCGACTTATGCAAGTCTTTTTTGAAAATTTCTTGCAAAAAGCTCAAATTGCCTCAAAACAGCCGTCGCATCGGGGATCCGAGGATCCTGAGACAGAGCCGTCGGCAGCTTTGCTGACCGCTCCGGCGTGCCCCATCGTGTCACTGAAAGCTTCGGAAAGAACTTCCACATCATGTCCTCGCTCCGACAGGGCTTTAACAACGCTCGGATCAAAACGAGGCTCCAGACGTAACTTCGCCGTATTGTCTCCCCACGTTCTGCCGATGAGCCAACGAGGTTCAGCAATCGCTTGGGTCAAGGGCATACCGGCAAGATGCCGGAGAATAACCGCGGCCTGCGTTTGAGGCTGCCCTTCTCCACCCATTGTTCCGTAGGCAATGACGCGATCATCATTTGTGACTACCATCGCCGGATTGAGCGTATGAAACGGTAATGCTCCCGGGCGCAAACAGTTGGGACTTGTCTCGACAAAACTAAAAGCGCAACCCCGATTCTGCATAGTCACACCCGTTTCTTTAAGAACAAGGCCACTGCCGTACTCCCAATAGACACTCTGGATACAACTCACCACCGTCCCGTCCTTGTCGGCAACGCCAAACCAAACCGTGTCCCCCATGGCCTGCTGTTCTTCAAAACGGCATGCCTTATCGGGATCAAAGGACTTCGCAAGAGTGTCCAGCGATTGTGCGGACAGAAAGTCCTGGGGCGAGCGCGTCATTGCGCGCGGATCTCCCAGATGCTTATTGCGCCAGGCAAACGCAAATTTCGTCGCTTCAACTGCCGCATGCACAAATGCCGACGTATCATCTGGGTTGGGACCGAATCTTTCCATCAACCCCAGAATTGCCAGAGAGGACACTCCCTGCGTGGGTTCCGGGAGATTGTAAAAATCTTGACCGAATGCTCTCAAATGCAAGGGCTTAACGATTCGAGCTCGGCAGGCTTTAAAGTCAGATGACTCCAGCAGACTGCCCTCACCAGCCAGCTCTCGGCCCATCTGCACACAGATCTCTCCCGAGTAAAAGTCATCCAATCCGACATCAGCAAGTTGTTGCAGTGTTCGGGCAAGCGCCGTCTGACGCAAAATAGCGCCCGCCTTCAACGGCAGTTTGCCTTCATCAAGAAAAACTTCGGCAAAACCCGGACAGTCCCTGAGTCCGTCCACAGAAACCATCGTCGTTCGTTCTTGGCTCGCAGAAACCGGAAAACCGTAGGCTGCAGATTCGATGGCCGGCGCCAAAATATCCTTGAGCGTCAAGCGCCTCGGATGGCCGGAAAGGCTCAAGAGTGCCTGCCAGCCACGAATGGTTCCCGGAACAGTGACAGCGGCAAATGCACCTCTGGGCGGCACTGCAGCCAGGCCGCGAGTCTCGTAGAAATCCACAGAAGCTCGTTCGGCAACTTGTCCGCAGGCAAGTACCCCGACGGGGGCCTCCCCTTTTTTCTTGATCAACCAAAAACTATCGCCGCCAATAGAGTTCATGTGCGGATACACGACGGCCAAGCTTGCAGCCGTCGCAACCGCCGCTTCGAGCGCCGTGCCGCCCGCTTCAAGAATCTGACGTCCGGCTCGTGCGGCCAAAAAATGCGGCGCACTGACACCTGCCTGAGGAAGAGATTTCTGAAAACTCATCGCTGTCAAAAAAAATCGCGGCCTCGACAGCCAAATGGGTCGAAACCGCGAGTCCATCCAATGATCGACGGATCGGAGATTACTTCTTAGCCGTCGTCTTACGCGTCGTGGTCTTGCGAGCAGGCTTTTGAGGTTCTTCGCTCGTTTCTTCCTTCTCAGCAGCCTTCTTGGTCGTCGTCTTCTTCGCCGTCGTCTTGCGAGCGGCAGGCTTCTTCTCTTCTTCAGCTACCTCTTCAGTCTTGGCAACTGACTTGCGCGTCGCCTTCTTGGCGTGGGTCTCTTTAACCTCTTCTTCAACAGCCGCTTCTTCCTTCTTGGCAACTGCCTTCTTTGCAGTCGTCTTCTTAGCCGCAGTCTTCTTGTCTTCGGAAGCTTCAAGCTTGACGCCAAGCAAAACAGCAAGTTTCACCGATTCCTTCAGAAGATCAGCGCCCGAATCAATGAGCTCCTGGAAATCCTTCTGAGAAACCTTCGGCGTTTTGCCGCCAAGCTGACCGGAAATTCCTTTCATAGCGGTCGCCAAGCGGGCGTGAGCCGCTAAAAACGTGTTAAGAACCTGTTCATTGATTGCGCTAGCCATCTTTTCTAATGCTCCTCGTATGGCACTGTGTTTGCTGAAAGCGGGTTCGGCCGTCACTTCTGCTCAGCAAACGTTCATAATTCTGTGTTTCTTTCGGACCTCGATCGGAAACTGTTTGTTTCCGCGAAATTATAAAGCCCTGGTCTGGCCATTCCCGACATCAACAGGTATTGTCCATTGTTGACAAGGGCACAGAGGTGTTCTTTTGCTGCATGCGTCAATTGATGACAGACGATCACCGCAGATAACAAAAAACCCTTGAAAATCAAGGGTTTATGCATCAATGGCGGAAGGGGTGGGATTTGAACCCACGATACGGTATAACCGTATACCGGATTTCGAGTCCGGCGCATTCGACCACTCTGCCACCCTTCCGTGCGGGTCGTTGTCATATTTTGAGGGGCGCATCTTAACAAAAGATTGGCGTTTTTGCACGTCCCTCACAAAATTTTTTGTCGCGTCAATCAATCGGACGGTGCTGCGGAAACAGCCGCCCCCATCTTCTGAGAAATCCGTTGGCCATACGTCCCGCAAAAAGCGCGGAAATCAGCGTTCCTTCGCGAACACCGTAGACCGTACCGAAAAAGAACAAACTCATCATGACGGACACTGTCACAAGAAACACGTCGACTGTCGTGCGAATTGTGCCGAACGATCCGCCGAAGCGATGCATGACAGCGATCACAAAACCTTCCGGCGGCAACACCAGCAAACGGGCAAAGACCATCGCCGAAACACCGAGCCCGGTCAGACACGTACCCAAGAAAACCTGCATGAAAGCCCAGCCGTAGTTGGTGGGATCCATAAAGCTCGTGAGCCACATGGCAACGTCAAACACCGCACCGAAAAAGGCGCAAACGGGCAATTGCTTCACTGCTTTGATCAGAAGATTCTTCGGGTCAACCAGACACTGAAGCACAAAAAAGAAAACGTTCGTGAGAAACACAAACAAGCCCATGGAAAGTCCGGTTTGGCGACTCAGAACAATAGCAGCGGAACTCACAGTACCGGTACCGAGTCCTGCATGGGTCACGGTGGCGATGCCCAGTGAGAGCACGACCAGGCCAAAAAGAAAAATAAGAACTCTTGAAAGCATCTCTACACTCGTAAACAAAACAACGCGGCCGCGATCAAAAATTGTCTTTTCTTGTCTGTCGGCAAACTCAGCAGATCGGGCCGAAAAGAGTCGTTGTATTTTAGACTCACCTTTTGTTTTCAGCACCAGCAAAAGGAAGTAGTCAATATCCGATACACAATGGGAACCCGAAGCGGGAAAACGAGAAATTCCAACAAAATGCTGTCGTGTTACGTGCGCTTGCATCCTTTTGACAGCGCAACGAGCGCTCTCGCGGCATAATTTCGATAAAAGCGGCGCGTTCATTTCGAGCGGGCTGCATCTTGACGTCCCCAGAAAACAAGGTACGAGAAGTGTTTCAGTTTCAGTTGATGACGCCTATTGTGTGGCTCACCCGACTTCTGGTCGGCGCCTATCCTCAGTGGGAAGGCTGCAAGCCCTCAAAGCGCCAACGCATTTATTTCGCCAATCACACCAGTCACCTTGATACGATCGTGATCTGGACTTCGTTGCCGAGCATCCTGCGCCGTCATACGCGCCCGGTCGCCGCCAAGGACTATTGGGATCACGGCCTCTTTCGCAAGCGCATCGCCATGAAAGAATTGAACGTCGTGCTCATTGATCGCAAGCGTACCGAACACGCTGATCCGCTCGGTCCCTTGAAGGAAGCTTTGCGCGCCGGTGATTCGCTCATCATCTTCCCGGAAGGCACCCGTCGTCCGCAACCGTTGCCAAGCGAATTCAAAAGCGGCATCTGGCGTCTGATGCGTGAATTTCCCGAAGTCGAACTCATCCCGGTATACATCGAAAACCTGCACCGCGCTATGCCCAAAGGCGTCTACATTCCGGTGCCCACCATCTGTTCCGTCCACTTCGGCGCTCCGCTTGAACACAGCCCCGAAGATCCCAAGGAAGTGTTCCTCACCCGCGCTCGCCAGGCCGTGATCGACCTCGCGCAACAGCAGTAAAGGAGGCAAAAAAAATGATGCGACTCGGTATCAGCCTCCAGGAAGGCTATCTGATCATTCTGGCCACGCTCATTGTCCTACAAGGCGCAGGCACCATCTACGGGCTGTGGGCGCAGGGACGCGCCGCTACACCCGAAGCCGTTCGCCGTCTGGCCGTTGCCAACTCGCGCGTGCGCATGGGGTGGTGGCTGATCATCGTCTTTACGGTGGCATGGTGGTGGGGCATGGCTTCGCTGGTCGTGCTCTTTGCGATCTTCTCCTTTTTCCTGCTAAGAGAGTTCATCGCATTGACTCCGATTCGACACACCGACCATTGGGTGTTGGTTGTTGCGTTTTACCTGGCCATCCCAGCGCAGTATGCATTGGTGTATTTCAACCTCACTCACGTCTTTACGCTCTTTATTCCGGTATACCTCTTCCTGGTGTTGCCTGTGATCGCCGCCATGAGCCATGACACAGAGCGCTATCTGGAGCGCGTTGCAAAAGTTCAGTGGGGTTTGATGATCTGCGTCTTTTGCGTCAGTCACGCGCCTGCCATCGCCACGCTTGATTTTGAAAGCCGCAAGACGTCGGGTGAGTTGATGCTGCTTTTCTTCCTTATCATCGTGTTTCTCGCTGACCTCTTTTCGGTGCTCGCAAGTTCTGCCTTAGGCGGCAAAGCGCTCAAGATGAACCCGAACAAGACCGTCAAAGGCCTGACTGTCGGCTCGTGTCTCGCAGTGATTGCAGGCATCGCTCTTTATTGGCTCACGCCATTCTCGATCCTTCAAACGGCTCTTTACGCGCTGGCAATCGTGCTTTCCTGCATAATGGGTGACATGGTCATCAGTTCCGTGAAGCGCAGTCTCGGCTCCAAGTCCTGGGAAAGTGAGTTTTATATCGGACGAGGCATCATCGAACGCCTGGCACCGCTTACGTTCGCTGCGCCCGTGTTTTATCACCTGACGCTGATTTTCCAGAACTTCGCTCACTTTCCAAGTATGAACTGACCGCTTACGCTGTAAACTCTCAGGCGCAGGATTTTCGTCAAAGAGTCCTGCGCTTTTTGTTTGAGGAACTCACTGTTCCTCGTGCTTAGAAATAACACGATCAGCCGGAGGTTTGAAGTCAAACAAGCCGGATTTGCAAGGATTGAACCATGCCCAGCAATCAATACGAAACGCTTCTCGAACACGTCTACAAAACAGGTGTCGACAAAAACGACCGTACCGGTGTCGGTACGCGTTCCGTATTCGGTTATCAGATGCGATTCAATCTTGCTGAGGGCTTTCCCCTTGTCACAACCAAAAAGCTTCACATCCGCTCCATCGTCCATGAGCTACTCTGGTTTCTTTCGGGCTCGAGCAACATCAAATATCTGCACGACAACGGCGTGTCGATCTGGGATGAGTGGGCCGATGAAAACGGAGATCTGGGCCCTGTCTACGGAGTACAATGGCGCAGCTGGCCGGCTGCCGACGGCCGCAAAATCGACCAGATTACGAATCTGGTCGAAGGCATCAAGAAGAATCCCGACAGCCGCCGTCATCTGGTTGTAGCATGGAATCCGGCCGAAGTCGACAAGATGGCCTTGCCGCCATGCCACTGTCTCTTTCAGTTCTACGTGGCAAACGGCAAACTCTCCTGTCAACTCTATCAGCGTAGCTGCGACATTTTCCTTGGCGTGCCTTTTAACATTGCCAGCTACTCATTGCTGACGCACATGATTGCTCAGCAGTGTGATTTGGACGTCGGCGACTTCGTCTGGACAGGCGGCGACTGCCACATTTACAAAAACCACTTCGAGCAAGTCGAACTGCAGCTTTCGCGCACGCCGCGCGCCTATCCTAAGCTGGTGATTGGTCGCAAGCCCGCATCCATCTTCGACTACAAGTTCGAAGACTTCGTAATCGAAGGCTACGATCCCTGGCCGCATATCAAGGCTCCGATCGCCGTCTGAACCTCAGAGTCATTCAGACAGCCGCGATGATTTGCGCCACGGCCCGCGTGAGTTTCTTGAGATAGTCAAGTCTCAGCATCTCGTTGGGTCCGTGCGCGTTGGATTCCGGCCCAAGAACTCCTGTGAGCAGGTATTGCGGCGAACCGAAGAACTTATCAAAGAGCGGCAGAATGCCAATCGATCCTCCACAGCCGCAATAGACCGGGTCCGAGCCGAAACAGTCTTGTGCTGCCTCGGCAACAGCCTGCTTGAATCGAGACGTTTCCTGCGGTGCGTTCCATCCGCCTTCGGCATGCGCATTCTCCACTGTCACACGGCACCCGAACATCGGCTTAGCGGTCAGCGTTTCAGTTAACCACTCAAGCGCCCGTGCTCCGTCAGCCGTAGGCGGCAGTCGCACAGAGAGCTTTAACTTCGTGTAAGCACGCAACACATTGCCGGCACTTTCCACGGGAGGTATACCCTCGGCACCCGTCACGCACAGTTGCGGCTTCCAAGTGTTCATCACCACCGTCTCAAACGGATCCGAACTTCTTGCATGCGTGCCGCCGGCCCACGGAATATCTGCAAAAACACCTTCGCCAACCGTTTCGGCATAACGCTTCATCTGCTCAAGACGAACAGGCGGGATTTCGACGTTAAGCGCCTCAGCCGTTATTTCTCCTGTCTGTGCATTTTCAATGCGATCAAGCAGTGCGCGTGCGATCATGAAGGAACTCGGCGCAATACCCGAAACAAGTCCCGAGTGCATGCCGTGCTCGGCGACTCGAACATTAAGCGTCAAAACCGCCGCGCCGCGAAAACTTACCGTGGACCAAAGATGTTCATAGTCAGCGCCGCCGCAATCCATGACCACGACCAATCCCACACTTTCATACCGCCCGCGGCAGATTTGCATCCAATACTCAAAATCTCGAGAACCGCATTCTTCGTCCGTCTCGTAGAGTCCCACGACACGACTGTGAGGAACTCCTGCCCTTCGAAGTGACAAAAGCGCCACCATTGCCGCGTAGAAGTTGTAACCGTCGTCCGCCGCGCCGCGCCCATAAAGACGGTCACCTTCCAACGTCGGCTCAAAAGGCTTTCGGTTTATGCTCCAGCCTTCCCCTTCAGGCTGCTTGTCGAAATGACCGTAGAAAAAAACGGCCTTTTCGTTATCTTTACCACTTGCCGGAATGTCAAAGAAAAGCGCCGGCGTACGGCCGGGTTCGGTCAAAACCTCAAAAACAGCTTCAGGAAACAAACGCCGTCCCCAAGCAGCCGCGTTGCGGCAGACCTGCAACAGAAAACCGTTGGTTTCCCAATCGACATCGAAATCCTTCGATTTGCACGGCATGCGAACGTAGTTTTTGAGTTCGTTAAGAGCTTCGCCCTGCCAGGCCTCGTCTACAACAGATTTGATTGTTTGCTTGGTTGCGGCTTTCATCATTTGTGTTCGATCCTTATCGATGTGTTTTGTCTTTAGGCTCGTCGCCGTCGGCATGCGGTTTCGACTCTACCACGATTTTTCCCGGTGAAATTTGTTAGATTTCGCCTCGTTGATTACCGTACTTCGACGAACAAAATTTTTTTCGACAACACTATGGCTCAACTTGCAATCATCGTTGCTCACGCGCAAAACGGTACGATCGGACTTGCTGGCAATATGCCCTGGCGCCTTCCTGAAGATCTCAAGCATTTCAAGGAAGTCACCATGGGGCACCCCGTCATCATGGGACGTGTCACGCACGAATCAATCGGCCGTCCCCTGCCCGGACGCACAAACATCGTCATCAGCCGCAATCCCGACTACCGCCCCGAAGGATGCCTCACGGCGACATCTCTTGAAGAGGCTGCCGCCATGGTCCAGGAAAGTGAACTGGCATTTGTAATCGGCGGCGCGCAAATCTACGCTCAAGCGCTGCAGTCGGTTGACACCTGCTGGATTACGGAAATTCAAGCCGAGTATCCGGGTGACGCCTTCTTCGGTCCTTTGAGCCTTGAAGAATGGAATCGCGAAGTTCTCTCGGAATTGCCCGCCAACGACAAGCGCCCGGCGCTCACTTTCTGCATCTACCGCCGCAAGCACTAAACTTCGGGAATTGATCCGGCCGGTTGTTTTGTCATGTCGCCGCTTTTCACGCTGTTTCTGGTCACAAGCTTTGCCAACATTGCCACGCCCGGCATCGGTGCCGTTATGGCCGTTAATCTTGGGCTCTCTCTGGGATGGCAAAAGGCCATACCGGGATGTTTGGGAATTGCTATCGGCATTGCTTTTCTTTTCGTGATCGCTCTTTCCGGCACCGGTGCCGTGCTCGCAACGCATCCGGCAGCTTTTTCGGTAATTCAGCTCATCGGCGCAGCCTTTCTGGTATATCTCGGCGTGAGATCGATTCTTAAGAAACCTTCGCATGCCTCCCTCATTGGCCGCAGCGACGAACAAACCGAAAGCGGCTTTTCGCAGTTCATAAAATGTGCGGCGATCTCTGCGGCCAACCCGCAACCCATCATTTTCGGTCTTACTGTGCTGCCGTCCTTCATTGATCCAACGCTTTCCTACGTTGTGCAATCAGCGGTAATGATTGCCATCTACGCCCTGATCGTTTTCGTGATGATGATGGCCTATGCGATTTTGGCAGCCCACGCCCGCGTCTTTTTGAGCGGACCGCGGGGGCCTCGCGTGATCAATTGCATTTCAGGCGTCGTCTTCCTGCTGCTGGCAGCGTTTTTGCTTTACCGCGCACTTGTGCTCTGAATGCTAGGAAAGAAGCAAAGTCGTCTTTTTCGGTGTTTCTCGCCAAAAAAACTTTTCGCTACAATACTCGATTCAATTTGTTGGTCTTTTGCGCCAGTCCGCGCACTCGAAGATTGAGCCACCGGCTCACGTGCGCTGCGGATGAATTGAACCGAATTTCTAAACCCATACGAGATACGAAAGAAAATGACTCACGTTGTTTGCGAAGCCTGCATCAACTGCAAGCGCACCGACTGTGTGGACGTCTGTCCGGTTGACTGCTTCCACGAAGGCCCCAACTTCCTGGCCATCGATCCCGACGAATGCATTGACTGTGCCGTGTGCGTACCTGAATGCCCCGAAGGCGCCATTTTTGCTGAAGAAGACGTTCCTGCTGACCAGCTCGATTTCATTCAGATAAACGCCGAACTCTCACACCAGTGGCCGTCAATCACCCGCAAGAAGCCCTATCCGGACGATGCTGACGAATGGGTCAACGTTCCCAATAAACGCCAGTACCTGAAGCGTTAATCTTTTCTCAGTCGCAAAGACTTTTTTCCCAACTGAGGAGTTGCACTATGGCGATTTGCCAAACCAAAGTTGTGCACGCGCAAGCCGTTGCCGACAACGTCACGCATCTGAAATTGGCCGTGCCTGAAGGTTGTCAATGGGTCACCGGTCAGTTTGCTCGCATCGCGATGCCCTCGACGAACGAACCGCAGTGGCGCTGCTACTCGATTGCCAGCAAAGCAGGTGCAGACACGCTGGACTTCTTCATTGCCCGCGTCAAGGGCGGTGCGGTCAGTCCGCGCCTGTGCAACCTCAAGGTCGGTGAAACAATTCTTCTTGATACCGAAATGAACGGTATGCTGATTGAGTCGCGACTGCAGCCGGGCGGCCGCGATCTGTGGCTGCTTTCTACGGGGACAGGCGTGGCACCTTTCGTGGCTATCGTTTCCGACGACTCGATCATGGACAAATACGAGCGCGTCTTCCTGGTTCACGGCGTGCGCAATTGGAACGAAACGCAATATCTGCAACATGTGCTGAAACTGCAACCCAAATTGCGCGTCATGGCATCCGTCACGCGTGACGAAGGCGCCGTGATTGATGTCCGCATTCCCGCCGCTCTTGAAAGTGGTTTGCTCGAAGCCACGGCGGAAGCCAAGCTCACGCCGCAAGCAAGCCGTGTGATGCTGTGCGGCAACCCCGCCAAGGTCAAGGCTGTTCGAGCCAGCATGCGTGCCCGCGGCATCGTCAGTCCGAGAAACGGCGAACCCGGACAGCTTCTCGCCGAAAACTTCTGGCTCTGATTCTTGCCTGCTGCCGATTTCCAAACACGCGAATATCGGCAGCTTCTTCTTCCGATGTTTGCGATGTCTGAACCAAACACCACAGAGCGCCTCGCTGAGGCGCTTTGCCGTCTTTTGCCCCAAACTCAATGCCGCCAATGCGGCTTTGACGGATGCGCGCAGTATGCCCGCGCCATTGCAGAGGACCGAGCTGAAATCAACCGCTGTGCTCCAGGCGGAAAAAAAGGCGTCGAAAAGCTTGCTGCACTTACAGGACATCCGGTTCTCGAGATTGATTCGGAATATGGCCGGGAACTCCCCTTTGCCGTGGCCCGCATTGATTCCAAACGTTGCATTGGATGCCGCCTCTGCCACAGCGCCTGCCCCGTTGGGGCCGTTTCAGGACTGCCCAAGCATCTTTTTGCCGTCATCGAATCCTCTTGCACGGGCTGCGGTCTGTGCGTGTGCGCTTGCCCTGTCAACGCGGTTGAAATGATCGAAAACGGACATGTTTGGACAACTGAAGACGCTGCTCGCGCAAAAGCCGACTATGAGCGCACCAACGCTCGCCGAAAGGCAAGTGCCGAGCAACGCCGCGCGCAACTGGAAAAAGCAACCGACAACAAGAGCGCCGTGCTCATGCAAGCACTTTTGAAGGCCAAATCTCTCAAGAAATCGTGAGGTCCAACTGTGAACGCACAAACTCGTCGTCAAATCATGGAGCGGCTCAAGGCCGAACGCCCCGAGCCTGAGAGTGAACTCAATCACAACAACGCCTTCGAGCTTCTGATCGCCGTGATGCTCTCGGCGCAAGCCACCGATAAAAGCGTCAATCTGGCTACACCCGCTCTTTTTGCCGCGATGCCCGACGCAGCGACGATGGCGCAAAAAACTCCCGAAGAAATCGAGCCTTTCATCAAGACCATCGGCCTATACCGCAATAAAGCAAAGCACGCCGTGGGTATTGCAAAAGCTTTGCTCGAGCGCTTCGACGGTGAAGTGCCCCAAACATTGAAGGAACTCACGTCACTTCCCGGCGTTGGTGAAAAAACGGCCAAAGTGGTTTTGAACGTCGCCTTTAACAAACCTTTCATTCCGGTTGATACACATATATTTCGCGTATGTCAACGCACCGGTCTCGTTCAAGCCAAAACAGCCAACGAATGCAGTGATAAACTATTGCCCGAAGAGTTCCGACTGGGAGCGCATCACTGGATTTTGCTGCATGGCCGATACTGCTGTACGGCCCGCAAGCCTCAATGTTCGAAGTGTCCGATCTCAGATCTGTGTCGCTGGCCTGAAAAGGAACTCGCCTAGAGGATCTCGACGCAACGGACAATCTTGCAGGCGGTGACGCGCCATGGAAAACATAACGCTTGAACTCTTGCTCTATTTAGCTGCAGGTGCCGCTTTGGGCGGCTACGTCAACGGTTTGGCGGGTTTTGGAACCGGACTGATGAGTCTCGGTATCTGGCTGCAGGTGATGAGTGTGGAAGAAGCCGTCCCGGTTGTGGCAGCTATGAGCGTTGTAAGCGGCGTGCAAAGTCTTTGGCTCACACGACAAGGTGTCAGGACGGGGCTGCATCGTCTGTCCCGCTTTCTGGTTCCCGCATTGATCGGTTTGCCGGTGGGAGCGTGGCTTCTCAATTGGATCGACGCCACGCATTTGAAACTCGCCGTCGCCTTTTTCATGCTCTTTTATACGGCGTTTTTCCTGCTACGCGGACAGCTTGCCAAAGCGTTTACCAAAGAGCGCCCATTTTGCGACGGACTGGCCGGATTCACAGGTGGCGTCATGGGCGGCGCGGCTTCTCTATCGGGCGTTGTTCCCACAATGTGGTGTGCTTTGCAACCTTGGGACAAGTTTCAGACGAGTGCCGTTTTGCGTCCTTACAACGTCGTTATTTTGACGTTGGCCTTCATTTGGTATCTCGCTGCGGGTCATGTCTCGCTTATGACCTGGATCTTTACCGCAATCGCCTTTCCCGTCACGCTCATTTTTTCTCGTCTGGGAGTCGCTACTTTTCGTCGACTCACCGACACAATGTTTCGCAACGTGCTGGTTGCGCTGATGGTTGTGAGCGCCTTTTCGATTCTGGCGCGAGAATTTCTTGTCTAACTGCTTTCCGTTATGCAGAATCCCTACCTCTCCTACGCCTCCGCACGCCTGGCCTGCATGTTCTACTTCATGGCGCCGGGCCTGGCCTACGGTCTTGTCACCTCGCGCATGCCTGCTCTTAAGAACATGACGGGGGCAACGGAAGGTGAACTCGGCATCATTCTGCTTTGCTTCGGATTATCGGCATTGATCGGTCTGGCATTTGCGCCGCGTTTGATCGCAAAAATCTCCGCCAAAACGACGCTTCTTGCTTCGAGTCTCGCCTGCATGGTGTTCGTCGTTTTGGTGTCCTTTTCATCTTCAGTGTGGTTCTTCGGCATCGCGATGGCGCTGCTGGGCATCTGCATGGGCTTGTGCGACGTCACCATGAACGTGCAAGGCGTCGAAGTCGAACGCGCCTACAAAAAGAGTTCCATGAACATCCTGCACGCAGGCTACAACATCGGTGCCGCTGCTGCGGCATGTGCTGGCTCGATCTTTGCCGCCACAAATTTTGGCGTCTGGGTGAATTTTGTCTTACCCGTTGCCGTCATGGCCGGCATGCTCTGGTGGGCTGAGCCGCGATTGGTCACGGGAAACCTCGAAAAACCAGAAAGATCCGAATCATCGCCTTTGGTATCGGTCGAACCTAAAAAGCGCCTGCCGTTTCTGGTTTGGGTCTGCGGGTTGCTGTGTGTATGCTGTTACGTTTCCGAAGGCAGCGTCGGCGAATGGGGAAGTCTCTATCTTCATCAGGAAAAAGCCGCTCCCGAGTCAATCGCCGCTTTGGTTTTCGCCGGCTTTTCCATCTGTTCGCTCTTGTGCCGCCTGGTTGCCGATCGTCTGTGCAACAATTTCGGTGATTTTTTGGTCAGCACGGCGGGCGCAACGATTGCGCTTGCCGGCATGCTGACGGTACTCTCTTCCTCAAGCTGGTCCATCTGCCTGATCGGCTACGCAATGATGGGATTGGGCCAAGCCCCAATCGTGCCGATTGCCTTTAGCCGCGCCGGTGCCATCAAAGGTGTTTCCACCGCCCGCGCCACATCGCTCGTTTCGCTTCTCGCTTATGCCGGACTTTTGTTTGCACCCCCCGCCTTCGGCCTTTCCGCCGAACACTTCGGGCTGCACACCGCCCTTTGCGCTGTACCGGTTCTTCTGACGATCACGGTTTTGCTAGCTTTCCTGCTCGGGCGTCTTATCAAACACTCTCGCGAAGACACCCAAGCGGTAGTATCCTGACCAGCTCCAAACGTCCGTCAATTATTGTCGCAACAACTGAGCATGCGCTAGACTTTAGAGCATCAAAACTCCGGAGGCGTTTGTCATGGCCATTATTGAATCCGCAAGCCGGGATGCTCTTTTCGTCATCACCATCCTTAGGCTCATTCCCCGCAACAAATGGATCTCCACCACGGAAATCAAACAGGCACTTGAAGAATTAGGCTACAGCGTCGAACCTCGTCGTCTGCAACGTATTTTGCGCGACATCCACAAATGCGACGATTTGTATGTGGAATGCAACACCTCCGGGAAACCCTACGGCTATCGCCGCCGTATGCCCGACTCGGATTTGGCAGCGGACAAACTGCGGGCTCCCGAGAGTCTCCTGCTCCGTCTGGCCGAAGAACAACTCAAATATCAACTGCCCACCTCTATCATGAAGACTCTGGCGCCCCTGTTTGACTCCGCCAGACGATCACTCAAGGAAGAAGGCACCTCCGCCCGACAAAGCGCCTGGATGCAAAAGGTCGCATTCGTACCCGACTCGATCTCGCTGATGCCGCCCAGGATTCTCACACGTATCTTCGAAGGTGTTAGCGAAGGTCTTTATCGCGACTCTAAGCTTGACATTGAGTATCAAAACGTCAACGGCGAATGTAAGAAACGCACCGTTTCCCCGCTGGGGCTTGTTCAGCAGGAGCACCGTCTCTACCTGATCTGCAAGTTCGATGGTTATGACGACATCCGTCATCTGGCCCTGCACCGCATCAAAACAGTTGAAGTGCTCGACTTCCCGGCCGATCGGCCGAAGAACTTCAGGCTGCAGGAATACATCTCTCAGCGGCACGTCAACTACAGCAACGGCCGCAAGGTTCGTTTCACCGTGGAATTCACAAACCCCGCCACCAAGACGATTCTTGAAGAAACTCCCTTTAATCGAACCCAAACCCTTGAGGAATTGCCAGACGGCGCCTGGCGTCTGACAGCGATTATGGACGACACCGTTTTACTCGACGGCTGGGCTGCCGCATGGAAAGAAATTGCTGGCATTCGCTTCGTTGAGAAAGTGCCTATCGAGTCAATCTCTTAGCAGAAGAGGATTTTTTCGAGCCAATGGCCCCCTTTGACCTTGAGTTCTTCCTCTAGGCGAGCGACAAAGTCTTCGGCAAAGCGCAACGCCAAAATTGGCTTTGTCGTTCTACGGCAGCCGAATTCCCCGGCTTGAACCAGAAACAGCAGCCGAACTCACGCTGTCACCGAAACTGCACGTATCGATGTCTTTCCTGACATCGGCACGGTAAAGCAAACGCAGCATCCAGAGGTCGAATGTTTTTTGAGATGTGCTGTACAGTTTGCTGAGTGACGTCCTGCGTGCCATATCCGATTGGCCTCTTCTTCTTTTTATTTCTATTGCGAGCATCGTACAGTCGTGTACGTCAACGACCGTCGCTGTCGAAAGATCGCAAAAAGAGGTCGAAAAGGTTATGAGCCTATTTTTCGCACGCAGCGACAAGCTCGCAGTAGAAAGCGTAGCGTTCGGGTTGGATACGCCCTTCTGCAAGCGCAGCTTTCACTGAGCAGCCGGGCTCAGAAGTGTGCGTACAGTTGTAGAAGCGGCAACCGTCCACACAATCGGCAATATCCGGCATGGCGCGCAAAACATCAATCTTGGTGAGATGCGCAAGTCCAAATTCCTGAAACCCCGGACTATC
>ULSG01002240.1_pt1 | contig 30419 bp, 45 predicted proteins | sample 1956191 | NCBI WGS metagenome assembly ULSG01 (sample SAMEA4835703, study PRJEB28245) | human gut metagenome | biome: gut microbiome; material: fecal sample | place: Denmark | collected 2008 | reverse complement strand
AGCAAGTAACACAGGAGACTATTCAGTAGCAAGTAACACAGGAGACAATTCAGTAGCAAGTAATTTAGGACAAAAAAGTATATCAAGCTGTTTAGGTGTAAGAGGACAAGCTTCAGGTAAAAAAGGAACATGGCTAGTAGTAGCAGAATGGATACAAGATGAAGACTGGAATTGGGAAGTAAAAGAGGTAAAAACAGTAAAAGTTGATGGAAAAAAAATAAAAGAAGATACATATTATACTCTTGAACATGGAGAATTTGTAGAAAAAGGAAGTGCATCGGATGATAACGATTAAACAGGAAAATATATTAGATTGTACAGAAAATATAATAGTTCATCAAGTAAACGTACAAGGAATAATGCGGAGGTGGAGTTGCTAGACAACTCGCCGACCGTTATAAAGGATTAGAAAATTTTTATTCATTACATTGCAAGGAATTGGATAATAATTATGATTTATTAAGTGGAACAGTATTATTTTATGGAGATTATGAAAAAACAATAGCAAATATGTTTAGTCAAAAGTCAAACTTTGATACAGATTATATAGCAATGGAAAAAAGCTTAAGATATATAAGAATGTGGGCGGAAAATAATAATTTAAGTATAGCAATACCTTATGGAATAGGTTGTAGTATAGCAAATGGAGATTGGAATAAGGTTTATAAAATTATAGAAAAAGTATTTGAAGATTATGATGTTACTTTATATAAATTAGGAGGAGAATAGATATGCTAAAAATAAGAGATGATGTAAATTTAAAAGAACTTGAAAAATATGGTTTTAAACATTTTCCAAACGGATATTTTAAAAAAGTTTATTTATGCAATGATGATGATGACAGAACTTGTTATCAAGTAGACGGTAATAGACAAATAAAAATTACAAGATTAGATGGAGAATTAGATAACACTTTATACGATTTAATCAAAGCAAATTTAGTGATAAAGGAGTGAATAAGATATGGAAAAATATAATTTAAAAAATAAAACAGATATAAAAATGCACAATGTATTATTTGCAACAACAAGTGAAAGAGATTATGAGATGGAAAGGTTATTATTGCTAGAAGATATGCCTGATACAGAATATAATGAATTTGTTTTAGTAGAAGGATATCATTGTAGTTGTTATGATTTTGATGAGACTAACTGGGATTGCACAAAATTAACTAAAGATGAATTAAATAAATTGCTAGAAAAAACAGAAGAGTGGGAGACAGTAAGAAAAGAATTAAAAGAATTTTTAGCGAGATATTAAAGGGGGATAAATAATGAAAGAAAAAAATAAAAGAACAACTAAAGATAGTATTGAATATTTGGAACTGCAGTGTATTGTTAATAATAGAATACATGATTATGTTTCAAAGTATCATAATTATCCTAAATACATCAAATTACCTTTATGGATATTTGACTGTTTAAAACAAACAATGTGTGAAGTAGACTTAAAAATAGATTATAAAACAGAAGAATTTACATTTTTTGATTTAAAAGTTTGTGAAACAGTTACTATAGAAAAACCAGAAGAAATCGAGGTGTTTTAAGTGAAAGAAAATAGTATAGACTTATTTATACAACTTGCATTTGAAACAGGACAAGCATATCAAAATATATACAATAAATTAGGGTTGGAAAATGTTATTGATTTTAATGATATAGTATTTGCAAATAGTAGAGGTGCACAATGGAAAACAAAAGGAAGAATGTTAGAATTACCAAGACTATTTGAAATACATAAAATAAAAAAAGAAGGAATAAACGAACTTAATAATTTGGCAGACCAATTAAATAAAATTAAAATAATGGCAAAGGAAGTGATATGTAGTGAAAGAAAATAGTATAGAAGAAGATATAAAAATAGTTGAAAATTATTTAGCAAATAGTGCTATGAATGAAATAGACAGCAATTTTTTTAAAAATAGTGGTTGGGAAACAGTAGATTTAGAAATACCAAAATCTATGCAACATATTTTATCAGATTATAAAAGAGTATTAAAAGAGAATGAAGAATTAAAAAATAAAATTATGGAGAAAGACTTAGAAATAATAGGAAAAGAAGAATATACAAAAGCTAGTATGAAAGAAATTATTGAGCAATATTATACAGCAAACGAAGATTGTATTACAAAGCAAAGAATAGAAGACATAATAGACAGAATTGATTATGATATAAAAAAGACAAAAGAAATAATATCAAAAAATACAAATATTTATGCAAGTTATCGAAAAAATGATTATCAAATAGTAAGGTTAAGAGCAATGAATACAAAATCTTTAGATATAAAAAAGAGATTACAAAAATTGCTGGAAAGTGAGGAATAAATGAACGAGGAAGAAAAGAAAGCTATTGAAATATTAAAAGAAATAGAGATAAATACATATGCAGAAGGAAAAGCGATAGCAATAGATACAGTATTAAAACTAATAAAAAAACTACAAAAAGAGAATGAAGAATTTAAAAGATTACATATACAAGATAATAAACATTTGGATTTTATAATGCAGCATTGTATTCCAGTTCAAAAAGTAAAAGACAAGATAAGCGAAAGACAATTTGAATTGCAACAAGAATATAAAGATTTTGAAGATGACGCAATATTAATAGTTTTACAAGAACTACTAGAAGGGAGAAAATAAAATGAACGGAAATGATAATGGATTCATAAAAAATAGAAATAAAGAAAAACAAAGACAAAATAATGTAAGAGAATATCAAAGAAAGTTCTTAAATAAAAAAATGAAAAGAGGTAAATAAAATGAGTGCTGATGAGATGTTTGAAAAGCTGGGTTTTTTAAAAATTATAGATAACGACACAGAGATTAAATATTGTTATATAAACACTATAATGGGCGATAAAGTAGAACATACAATACAAATTGCTAAAGTAGGGAAAATAGTATTTTCATATAGAAATGATAAAAATCATCAAGTGATGGGATTGGAAAAAAAGGAACTACAAGCAATAAATAAGAAAGTAGAGGAATTAGGATGGAAGCAAAAGATAGAGTAATAAGAAAATATGAAGACAATAAGGGAAATAAATATATTATCTATAGAAAAAACAATGGCCATTATAGTTTAGTTAAATTTAATAATGGAAAAGGAATAACAGTTGCAACTACAAAAATAACAATATTCAAATATTTAAAAGAAATTTATAAAAGTAATGATTTAGTAGAGAAAAAATAGGAGGACTAGCGGTGACAAAAGAACAAGCAATAGAAAGACTAAAAAAGATGATACAAATAAATAATGGCGTCATTAAAGAAGCAAGAAAAAATGGGGACATATTTGCAATGCAATTAACAGCAGATTTAGATACAGATAGCATAGCAATAGAAACAGTTTTATCTATGCTAGAAGAAAAAGACAAAATAATAAGTTTAATGTTAGAAAAATTTGCAGATATTGATTTTGATGATATGTGTTTAGATTGTGAATGTTGTGTAGGCAATGGTTGCATTAAAGAAGAAAGAGATTTATATGAGAACTGCATCAAACAATATTTTGAAAATAAATCAAAAGAAGCGGAGTGATACAAATGACTAAAACAATAAAAAATCTATTAAAAGCAAAAGAATTAATAGAGAAAAACATAAATTTAAACAATAATTTACTAGAGACAATAAAAGTATTAAGGCAAGATGAAAATAACCTAAAAGACGAAAATGATGCTTATGAGATAGCATTAAAACTAATTAAGAAAAGGCTAAAAGAAGAATATAGAAGGTAGAGTACAATTATTTAATGAGGAGGTATACTAATGACACGAGAAGAACTAAAAAATTATAAATATAATCAAAAATGGATAAAAGACAGGCTTGAATACATAGAAGAATATAAAGCAAGTATAGAAAATATAACATCAGTATTATCAGATATGCCAAAGGGAAGTAAAGAAGTTCAAGATAGCATGGCAGAAAAAATAGCGATTTTATTAGATAATATAAATGAATTGCTAGAAAGAATAGTAAGAGAACAAAAAAATCAAAAGCAAATATTAAATCAATTAGATAAAGTAGAACAACCATACAAGTTAATTTTAGAAAAAGTATACATACAAGGTAAGACACTAGTAACAACAGCAAGTGAGATGGACTATGATTATAAACATATGTGCAAGATGAATGGAATAGCATTAAAAATATTTGAACAACACGACAAAAAAGGTGTAATCACGACATAAAAATGTGATATATATATAATCAAGAGAAATGTAAGTAGAGAATAAAGAGTAAATACAAGCCCCTTTTTGTATTTGCTCTTTTTATTATGTTATGAAAGGAAGATAGAAAATGGATTTTGGAAAAGCAATACAATTATTAAAAGAAGAAAAAAGAGTACAAAGGCAAGGTTGGAATGGAAAAAATCAATATATAGAACTTGCAACTTGTATAAGTTATAAAAACACTAATAATGAAATAATAAATGCTGAACATGATGAAATAGGAAACAAAGCAATAGCATTTGTAGGAACATCAGGAGTCCAATTAGGCTGGTTAGCAAGTCAAGCTGATATGTTAGCAGAAGATTGGGAATTAGTAGATTAGTTATTACCAGTATGCTAGGTAACTGATAATATAAAGTTTGTTATGTTTATTTGATATGGCAGACCTCCTTTCAAGTTATTTTTTTATATAAACTTTTACAGAACTTTCCTAGCGAGTTCTAATTAATATTTGTAAATAGTGCGAAGTATGTAAACATATATAGAGAGCAGAGTGGCAAAAAGTAATCTATTAGATGAAGTATAAGCCGTTTAGTTCTAGAGTGCAATTATATATAACTTACATATTTCGTAGTGTTTATAAATAAAAGAAAAGAGGAAAAGATATGGAAATAAGAGATTATTTATTAGATGAAATGAAAAGATTAAATAGAATAAATGATGGTTTAGAAAAGAAAATAAATCAAGGAATGGATTATAATAATGAGCCTGAACAAATTGTATGTAATGTTAAAGCTATGTGTGATATAGCTGAAATTATTTATTGATCATGAGTTTCAATATTGTTATAAATTGCATTGTACATATCATAAACTACATGAGCTGGGTCAGGCATTTTGGCTAAAGATGAGTTTTCAATAATAGTTTTTGTTAATTGTAAAGAAATATCTTCTTTTGAAGTCATAACACAACACCTCCTTTTCTTTGTAAAAATAATGTTCAGGCTCAAAAGAAATTATATCAAACCAAAAACAAAAATTTTGTCGAAATATGTAAAAAATAAAATAAAAGGAGATGTACATATGACTAATCAAGAAAGAATAAAAAAATACAAAGAAGAACACTGCTCAAGATGCAAAAATAAAACAAAGAACGATTGTGAAATAAGAGTTTTTCAAAATGGAGATGTAATATGTACAAAGTGTGTGTATTATGAGCGAGAAAATTAACTATGCAAATTGTATGCAAAGAAGATGCGATGAGTGCAAGCATTATGACTATTGTTTTAGATATAGACCAAGAAAGGATGTGAAAACAAATGCCAAGAGGAAGACCAAATAAAATAACAGGGGGAAAAGAACTACAAGAAAAAATAGATAAATACTTTAAAGAGTGTGATAATAAAAATGAACCATATACAATAACTGGGTTGTGTATAGCTCTTGATATTTGTAGAGATACGTTGTGTGAATATGCTAAGAAAGAAGAATTTTCCGACACAATAAAAAAAGCAAAGTTAAGAGTAGAAAATTACTTAGAAAAACACTTAATAACAGATAGCGGAACAACAGGAATAATCTTTAATTTAAAGAATAACTTTGGATGGAAAGATAAACAAGAGAATATAAATGTAGATACTTCGTATGAAGAATATATAAAAAGAGTTGAAGGCAATGAGTATTAATACAAAAGAGTATATTGAAAACTATATAAAAATAAGAGACAAGAATAATAATATAATTCCTTTAAAATTAAATGAACCTCAAATGAAATATTATAATGTTATAAAGAAATTACATGAAGAAAAGAAACCTATTAGAATTATAATATTAAAAGCTAGACAAATGGGATTTAGTACAGAAACAGAGTCAATTATATTTAAAAATGTTGTTACAAAACATAATTACAATGCAGGTATAGTTGCACATAAAGAAGATAGTACATCGAACTTATTTAATATGAGTAAAAGAATGTTAGAAAATTTACCTGACTCAATTAAGCCAGAACAGAAAAAATCTAATGCTAAAGAATTAGTTTTTAACAATGAACATGGAACAGGTTTAGATAGTAAAATAAAATGTATGACAGCAGGTGGAAAAGGAATAGGACGTTCAGATACATTTACGGCATTACATCTATCAGAGTTGGCATTCTGGGAAGGAAATAAAGAAGATACATTATTAGGATTATTACAAGCAGTTCCTAATACAACTGATTCTATGATAATAATTGAGTCTACAGCAAATGGTTATGATTACTTTAAAGAACTATGGGATAAGGCAGTTGCAGGAGAAAATGATTTTTATCCATTGTTTGTTGGTTGGAATGAATTAGAAGAATACAAAATGGAATACACTGGATTTCAATTAACGCAAGAAGAAATAGAACTACAAAAAATGTATAATGTTTCTTTAGAACAATTAGAGTGGAGAAGATGGTGTATAAAAAACAATTGTGGTGGTGATATTGATAAATTCAAACAAGAATATCCAATAAGCCCTGAAGAAGCGTTTTTATCAACTGGTAAATGTTATTTTAATAAACAGAATATAATAAATAGAATAAATGAATTAAGAGGCAAGAACCCAATTATACAGGGCTCTTTTTCTTGTTTCTATGATGGAATAAGAATAAGAGGTAGAAAATTCAAAGAAGAAGAAAAAGGAAGCATAAAGATATATAAATACCCTGAAAACAATGTTCCATACGTAATTGGTGGAGATACAGCTGGAGAAGGATCAGATTATTTTACAGCACATGTAATCAACAATATTACAGGAGAGCAAGTTGCGGTATTAAAACAGCAATATGATGAAATAGAATACGTTAAACAAATATATTGTCTAGGTATGTTTTATAATAAAGCATTGCTTGGACCTGAATGTAACTTCAGTACATACCCCGTACAAAAATTAATAGAGTTAAATTATCCTAATATGTATGTTAGAAAAAAAGAAGATACATACATAAGTAAACACGAAAAGGCATTTGGATTTAAGACAACATCAATAACAAGGCCATTAATATTAGCAAATTTACAAGAGATTGTAAAAGACGAAGTTGAAAAAATTAATGATAAAGATACATTAAGAGAAATGCTAACATTTATAGTAAACAGGAATGGCAGAGCGGAAGCGGAAGATGGCTATCATGATGACTTAGTTATGGCTTTGGCTATAGCTTATTATGTAAGACCACAACAGACAATGAAAAAAATAATATCACAGAACGAAGAAATAAAAGCTTTTATAGATAAAGAATTTGGAATAGATGAAGATAATATTAAAAGCGATTATGGAAGTAAAATAGAAGTATTTTAGGAGGAAAACTATGAAAAAAAATGTATTAAGAGAAAAAATAAGGCAAAGAGAAGAAGAAAAGAAAATTACTATTAAAAAGAAAACAAAAAAGAGGAGTAAGAGAAATGATTAATTTAATATATACAATATTACCAATAGTCTGTTTAATAACAGGCTTTTATTTTGGTTTTAAGATAGGAAAAACAGAGGACATACCTTCGGTGCCTGAAAAAATAAGGCATTCAATAAAAACAGCCAAAGAAGAAAATGAAAAGAAAAAAGAAGGAGAAAAATTAAGCAAAGCATTAAGGAATCTAGATAATTATGATGGAACTCCAACAAGTCAGGAGGAGATTTAATTTATGAAAAGAGAAAATATAGTAACAGATGTATGGAATGAATATCAAAAAGGAGTTGACTATAATTATAGACAGGATTTGTACAATAAAACTGACAAGAACTTCAAGTTCTATTTGGGAAATCAATGGGAAAATGCAAAATTAGGTGGAATACAGCCTATTACATTAAATATAATACAATCCATTGTTAAATATAAAGTGGGAGTAGTAAAAACAAATTCATATCAAATTTATTTTAATTCTGATACCTATGAGAATGATACGGAAAGAAAAAAATTACAGGATTTATGCGATAGTTTAAACAGATTTGCAAATAGAACTTGGGAAAAGAATCAAGTTGACAAAATTGTTAGAAATTGTGTTGATGATGCATGTATTGACTCAGAAGGAATTGTTTATTTTTATGAAGATAATGATAATATAGTACCAGAACAAGTGGACAAGACGAATATATATTATGGCAATGAAAATGATGATAATATTCAAACACAACCATATATAATTATTTCCTTTAGAAGAACAGTCGACGAAGTAAAAGAGGAAGCAAAGAAAAATGGAATGAGCGACGAAGAACTTGAAAAGATTATACCTGATGAGGAATACCACGAGCAAGCAGGAAAAGATAAAAGAGTAGATGAAATAAGTCCAATGTGTTTAGTATTATTAAAATTATATAAAAAAGATGGAACAATATGGGCTAAAAAATGTACTAGATTAGCAAATGTAATGAATGATAGTAATCTAAAAATAAAGCTTTATCCTGTAGCACATTATAATTGGATAAGAGTAAAAGGAAGCAGCAGAGGACAGGGAGAAGTTGAATATTTAATACCAAATCAAATAGAAATAAATAAGACTGCTACAAGAAGGGCTTTGGCAGTGAAATTGGGTGCATTTCCAAAATTGGTAGCAAATACCAAATATATAAAAAATACAAAAGCTTTAAATAGTGTGGGAACAACAATAGAATTAAATGAATTAAATGCTGATGATGTAAATAAGGTTGTCAATTACTTAAAACCCGCTCAGATGAGTACAGATGCATATAATTTACAAAAAGAGTTGATTGATGATACACAAAATTTAGCTGGAGCAGGAGATAATGTAACTGGAAATATAGATCCAACACAAACAAGTGGGAAAGCTATATTAGCAGTTCAGCAAGCAAGTCAACAGCCAATTAATTCTCAGGTAGAAGCATATAAAACATTTATAGAAGATATTGCAAGAATATGGTTTGAAATGTTAAAGGCTTATAGTGTAGACGGAATTAAATTGACTAAAGAAGAAAAAGATTATGCTAATGATACTACATATGATACACAATATATTTTAGATTATGAGGAATTAAATGAATTAGAACTAGATTTAAAAATTGATATTACTCCAAAGTCTGCATTTGACAAATATGCTATGGAAGTTTCTCTTGAGAATTTATTAAGTGCAGGACAAATAACATTTGAAGAATATGTTAATGCTTTGCCAGAAGATTCTACAATGCCAAAATCAAAATTAAAAGAAATATTAAAAACAAGAGAAGAGAAAAATAAGGTAATTACAGATATAGAGAAACAAGGTAATGCATTAAATGGAGCAATAGAACAAGTAATGACGCAGCAAGAAATACAGAATCAACAGCAAGCAGGAATAACTCCTGAAGAAGCAGACATGCTTAATAATCAGCAATTAAATAATCAAGTTAATTAGAGAGCAATAAGCTCTTTTTTTATTGTCCAAAACTGATGAAGACGGGAAAAAAGCTTTTAGGAATTAATAGTCGACGGACTTTAAATGGGAGGTTACATATGCCAAATAATGAAAATATGGATGTAGAAAATATTGATAATGAGGTTGTTGAAACTGAAACAACTCAAGAAGAACAAGAAACTCAAGAAGAAAGGCAGTTAACACAAGAAGATATTGACAATGCAGTCAAATCAAGAGTAGGAAGGGTTGAAAGAAAAGCCAAAAGGCAATTAGCAGAAAAAGATAAAGAAATTGAAAGATATAAGCAACTCGAAAATACTATTCGTGCTGGATTAGGTGCTAGTGATGATGAAGATATTCTTGAAAAAGTCAATAATTTCTATAAAGAACAAGGAGTAGATATTCCTAAATATGAATCAAAATTTAATAATAGAGATTCTGAAAGATTAGGGGAATTAGATGCTCAAGATTTAATTGGTTCTGCTGAATTTGATGAAATTCAAAGTAGAGCAAATGAATTAGCTTCTTTAAAACAAAGTAAAAAAATAAGTAAAAGAGAAGAAGCGGAATTTATGAAATTAGGTAGTTACTTATCTAGTGAGTTGAAATTAAAAGAACTAAAAGACAAGGGAGTTGATGAAAAAATATTAGAAGACAAAGAATTTAAAGAGTTTTCTAAGAAATTTAATTCAGATACTTCTATTACTGATATTTATGATTTATATGCAAAATTAAACCATAAAGAAGTAGAAAAACCTGCTAGTACAGGTAGTGTTAAATCAACGGTAGGAGAATCAAAAGTAAAAAAATATTATACATCTGAAGAAGTTGATAAACTAACTTCTAAAGATTTGGACAACCCTACAATATTTAAAAATGTTATGGCTTCAATGAAAAAATGGGGCAAATAAAAAAGTAAAGGAGAGATATAAAATGAGTTATGCAAATTTTAAACCAGTTGTATGGTCAAAATACATACAACATGAATTACCAAAATTTACAGTATTTAAACAAGATTGTGATTTTAAATTTGAAGGAGATGCGGGACAAGGGAAAAGAGTAAAAATATTAAATGTTGGAAGACCAACTATTAAAAAATATATTCCTAATAAAGATATAGACCCAGCTGAAAAAATACCAGATGCTTCAACATATTTAGATATTGATCAACTTGATTATTTTAATTATGGAATTGATGATATAGATAAAGCTCAATCAATGGATGGAGTAATGGAAGCATTACAAGAAGAAACTACAAGAGGAATGGCAGAGCAAGAAGATATATTCTGTGCAACACAAATGGCAAAAAATGCAGGTTATAAAACAGGATCAACAGAAATTTCAACAGCTGAAGAAGCTAAAGCAGCTATTGATAAATTATTTGTTAAATTATGGAACCAAGGAGTAAGTACAAAAGACAAGGTTACTATGTACTTAACACCTTGGTTTTATAGTTTGTTCCAAAATAAATTAATAGAATTAAAAACAAATAACGATGAATTAATAGCACAAGGAGTTTTAGGTTTATACAATAATGCCAAAGTAAAAATGACAAATAATGCATATAATGATGGAACAGATGACTATATAATAGTTAAAACATCAAAAGCATTTGCTTATTGCAATGGTATTGACAAATTAAAACCATATGAACCAGAAAAAGGTTTTGCCGAAGCAGTAAAAGGATTAAATACATATGGTGGAAAAATGGTAAGACCAAAAGAGTGTGCAGTATTAAGATGCCACCAAAAATAAAATATTAAAAATAAGATTGGAGTGATAGAATATGGCAATAGCTAAAATAACTAATACAGAATTAATAAGAAATGAAGCTAAAGAGGTGATAAGCGCTGTAGCTGTAGATGCTACTGAAGGGGCAAGCGTTGATTACACAAATCAATCAGATGGTAGAATATTACTTATGATTACAAACGGAAATGCAAGTGCTGCTAAAAAAGCAACTATAATAAAAGGCAATTCTTTGCAAGGAGTAGAAGATTTAGAAATATCCATACCAGCAGGAAAAACATATGGAATAGTTATTGAATCTGGTAAATTTGTAAATGTATCAGGAGAAAATAAGGGAGAAGTAATAATAAAAGGAGAAAGTGCTGATATTACAATACAAGCAGTAGAATTACCATAATTAAGGAGGGGATTTCCCCTCTTTTTATCAAGTTGAAAAGGACAATAGACAGTTCGAATCTGTCAAACTTGGAGGGAAAATGAATGACATATGGTGAAAATAAAAAATTAACTTTGGCATTAATAGAAGAATATGCACCTGATTTAGTAAAAAAAACAGAAGATGACGATATAGTATTAAGATTACCATTTTTATATCAATTGGCATATCAAGAATTAGCAATGACTAAAAAGATAATAGCCACAAAATTATATAATGAAATACCAGATGAAAACAAAAAAGACAAATATACTTCATATAGTCTTCCAGCTGATTTATACCAAATAAAAAATGTGTATACATTAGATAAAAACAATAAGCCAATAACTGCAGAATACTATACAATAAATAAAAAAATATATTTAAATGACAATATTCCTGGTTCAACAATATTAGAATATTATAAATATCCACAGGACATAAATGAAGAAACAACGGATGATTTTTATTTAGAATTAGATAATGATGCACAAGCATTGCTACCATATAAAGTGGCTGATGATATATTAAAAACTGATCCAAGTGCTGATTATACAGCCTTTGCAACAGAATATCAAAGAAAACTACAATTGTTAGATACTAGAAAAAATATACCTACAGTTGTATTAAATGAACCAGAATATGATATTTAGGAGGAAAACAGATGGCCACAGGAATAAAAAGAACTTATGCTGATTTTTCAGGAGTAGATTTTTTAAATGAACCAACATTGGTTTCTATAACAAGAAGTCCTGATGCTTTGAACGTATGGAAGAATTATCGAGATGCTCAAGGTACTTGCATAGAAACTAGGCCAGGTTATAGAAAAATAGCACAAATAGGTAATAGAATTAATGGTATTTATATATTTAGTTTAACGAAAGCTTTAATACATTCAGGTACTGTATTATATGAATGGAGTAATTTTCCAAGTGAACCGACCTCAGAAACATTGAAACAATTATATGCGGATATGAATAATAAAAGAAGCAAGTATAACAAGCTTGATTCAAAATTATATATAAATGACGGAAAAAATTATCTTGTGTATGATGGTACAATATTAAAAAAAGTAAAAGATGAAGCATTTGTACCACGTACTACAATTAGTAGAACAGCGGGGAATATGGGAGGTGGAGAAACCTTACAAGATGTTAATTTGTTACAACCTAAAAGAATAAATAGTTTTGTTGGAGATGGTACATCAAAGATATTTTATTTAGATGCACAAAATATAGATAGTACAACGGTAACTGTAACTGTAGATAACAAAAAGCAGACAGAAAATTCAAATTTTACGGTAGACAGGGTAAATGGGAAAGTGACTTTTAATACAGCACCATCTAAACCAAATTTAAGTGGCGAAGATAATGTTTTTATTACATTTTCTAAAACTATAAGTGGCTATGAAGATAGAATAAATAAATGCACTAAGGCATTGTTATTTGATAATAGAATGTTTTTTACGGGTAATCCAGATTTTCCAAATGCGGTATTTCATTCTGAGTTAAACAATCCAGCTTATATAAGTGACTTGAGTTACTATGAAGATGGTTCAAGCGATTCTTCAATAACAGGAATGACTGTTGGAAATAATGTGTTATGGATTTTTAAGAATTTAGATCAAAATAATGCAAATGTTTTTTATCATGAACCGACATTGGATTTAGAACACGGAAAGATATATCCAACTAAGCAAGGAAATGTTAGTGTTGGATGTTATGTGGATAGTACTAATTTTCAAGATGATATTGTTTATTTGAGCAGATATGGATTAGAAGGAATATCAACAGAGAAAATAGATAGCAAACAGGCTATAGCACACAGAAGTTTTATGGTAGATGTAAAAATGACAAATGAGAATAATTATAAAGATGCTATGATGACAGAATATCAAGGCTATTTATTGATTCTTGTTAATGGTAAGATATATTTAGCTGATAGTAGACAAAAGTATGCTAATTTAGATAGTTTTGGGTATGAATGGTTTTATTGGGATTTTACAGACATAAATCCTATATTATTAAAGGAATATAATGATAAATTATATATTGGAACCGATAATGGTTCTATTTTTATTTTAGAAGGTACTAATGATAATGGAAAAACAATTATTTCATATTGGACTACTCCAATGGACAATTTTGGTTATAATAATCAATTAAAAACCACAAATAAACGTGGTGGTTTAGCTAAAATAAAAACAATACCTAATGGGCTTATAAAAATTGCCAGAAGAACAGACAAATCAAGTGAATATAAATACACAACAAGAAAATCGGCCAATGGATTTTCATTTGAAAGTTTAGATTTTAGAAACTTTAGTTTTATTACAACAGATAAATCTTATGTTTTATATAAAATAAAAGAAAAAAAATTAAATGAATTATCGCTTAAATTTTATAGTGATGAAAAAGACAAACCATTTGGAATATTTAGTTCAACAATAGAAGCTTTTGTTGGTGGATATATAAAAAAATAGGAGGGAAATATGGCGTTAACGAAATTAGAAGAAAATTTAAATACTATAGAAAATTTACCAGACAGTCCTACATTAGAAACTGCAGAATTAAAAAAGAAATTTGATGAAAGTTCAATAAAAATAAAAGAATATATAAATGAAGTGTTAACAGATGAGTTAGATAAATTATTTAATAAAAAGTTAGACAAAACTGGTGGAACTATAACAGGGAATTTAGCTGTACAAAACTTGACAGGAAAAATCAATGGTTTTACATGGGATGTAAATACCAATAATGAAAATGATACATGGGTGCTTGTATTAAGTGAAGGAAAGATAAAACATAGAGTATTAAATACAGCATTTAATTCAGATATTAAGACAGTAGGGAAATTAATGTATCCAGTGGGTTCAATTTATTTAAGTGTAAAAAATACAAATCCAAGTTCTTTTTTTGGAGGAACATGGGTAGCATGGGGAACAGGAAGAGTACCTGTAGGAGTAAACGCATCAGACAACGATTTTAAAACAGTTGAAAAGACTGGTGGAGAAAAAACACACAAGTTAACAACAGCAGAGATGCCTTCTCATAATCATGATTTTGGAAATCCAAGAAAGTTTGCAATGGTTGATACAGGACAAATGGATTATGGTTGGGGAACACATTTTGAAAATAGTACCGGATATAGATCTACAGCGAGTAATATGAATAATACAGGAGGAAATGGAGCACACAATAACTTGCAACCATATATTACATGTTATATGTGGAAAAGAACAAGTTAGAAAGGAGTATATATGGCTACTGGATATGAAGATATTGATAGATTAACTAATCAACAGAATAATTTAATAAATGAACAAGAAAGAAAACAGAATGAGTTAATAAATCAACAAACTCAAATGCAAGTTGATGAATTAAATCGAGAAAAAGATAAAATTGAACAAGATACGATAAAAACAACAAAAGGACTGTATTCAAATTGGCAAAAACAAGCAAACCAATATGGAGCCAATGCAGAACAATTAGCACAACAAGGTTTGGCTCATAGTGGTTATGCAGAAACAACCCAAACAGCGTTATATAACACTTATCAGAAAAATGTAACAGAAACTTTAAACAATGCCAGAGATTTAAAAAGTGATTATGATTTTAAAGTTCAACAAGCAAGGCAAAATGGAAGTGTACAACAAGCACAAGCAGCATTAGATTTATACAAACAAAAAGCTCAATTATTAACACAAAATTATGAGTTAAGACAAAATAGAGAACAATATTTATATCAACAAGAAAGAGATAGAGTTTCTGATAATCAATGGCAAAAAACCTTTGACCAACAGGCAAGGCAAAATGAAATCGAAAATCAATGGAAACAAAAATCTTTTGACTATCAAAAACAAAGAGATGCTATTTCTGATAGTCAATGGCAAAAGAATTTTGATTATCAAAAAGAGAGAGCTGCTGTTTCTGATAATCAATGGCAAAAGCAATATGAATTGTCAAAAAAAAAATCTAGTTCGGCTAGTAGTTCTAAAAGTAGTAAAAAGTCAACCAAGAGCACAGGTGGACTAAAGGTATCTGATAGTAATATAACAGAAGAAACTGATCCAAGGCTACAACGAATATTAAAAAATGCAGCTGATGTAGGTAGTGAGATTGGTATAGGTAGCATGAAAATACTTAATAGTTTAATGGGAAGATGGTGATAGTATATGCTTAAAAAAATTTGGGAGATTATAGAAGATATAGCTGGAAGAAACGATAAAGAAAAAGAACAAGATGCAATAAAAGTACAACAGAATGTAGAAGATTTCATATCTAATGCAAAGGCAAATTTTAATGATAATTATTCTAAAATTATAAATTCTAAAGAAAATATGAGTAATTCAATAACTTCGAATAATTTTAATGAGAGAAATAATATATGGAATCAAATACAAGAAAATGCAGAACGAAGCGTTGGAATAGTAAAAAACAACATAGGAAATTTTGGGAATGATACAGGAAGAACTGTAGAAAATACATGGCTAGGAGCTACATCAGGAACGAAACAATCTCTTAAATATTTAACTAAATTTGGAGAGAATATAAACGGAGGAGCAAGATATTATAAAGACGGAAATGAAATAAAATTAACTGATTTGCCTAATTATTTAACAGAGGAACAGTTGAAAAAATTAAAAAATATTAATGAAGAAGTAAAAGACAAGCTTGGATTTAATATGGATAAAAAATTGCAATCATCAATTAATAAAGATCAAGAAAAAATACAAAAAAATATAGAAAATCAAGGAAATTCAGTTTCTAAAAAATTAGCAGAACTTGCACCGTCAATAGGAAATATGATACCTGGAATGGTTGCAAGTAGTGTGAATCCAGTTTTAGGAGCAACTTATTTTACAGCATCATCAGGGGGAAGTTATATAGATGATGCCAAAGAAAGAGGTATGACAGATGAACAAGCGTTTTCCTATGGGACTATGATGGGAATTATGGAAGGTATAACTGAAGAAGTAACAGTTGGTAACTTTAAAAAAGCAGGTACAGCAATTAATAGTATTATAAAAGGAACAGGAAAAGAAGCGGCAAAAAAAGGTACAGAGCAACTTGCTAAAACGTCAATTAAACAAGTTTTGAAAGATTATGGAATAGGAATTGCTGATAATGCTATACAAGAAGCAATAATGGAACCAATACAAGAAACTGTTGCTGGAGCAATAGGAGGAAAAGAAAAATCTGATTGGAATAATATGGGTCAAAGAATGTTGCAATCGGGAATTAATGGAGGATTAGTTGGCGCTATAGTTGGTGGTGGTAATATGGGAATACAATCATGTGCAGCTGTTGTAGAAAAGATAAATAATGGAAAAACACCGTCAAATACAGAAATAAAATTGGCAATAAAAGATGCATCTAAAGAATTAGATGTTGAAAAAATGATTCAAGATAGTGTAATTCAACAAACAAATAAATACAAAAATTATCATACAGAAACAGTGGTAGACAATATTAATACCAACATATCAAATCAAACACAAAATGTAATAAGTAATAATCAAAATATGCAACAAAATGCAATCCAGAATCAATCTAAAACTCAGGGGCAACAAATTATATCAACTCAAAATAAAAATGCTCCAGATTCTAATATTGTAGAAAATAGTACAAAAATTAAAGGCTATCATGGAACAGATGAAAATTTTGATAATTTTGATTTAAAATATTTTGGCAAACATGACCAAGGGGATTTTGGAAAAGCAGTATATTTTTCCGATAATGAAAATACGGCATCAAAATATGGTAAGAATGTAAAACAACAAGATATAGAATTAAATAACCCATATATTATAAACACTGAAGAAGATTATAAACAATTGTGGAGTCAATTGGCAAAAGAAACAGATATAAGTAAGTTAGATAAAACAGAATTAAAACTACTAAAAGACCCATATACTTCTCAGGAAGAAAAAAATTTTATGTTATATGACAAATTAAATTCAGAAGAAAAAGCAAATGCTATACAAAAACTAGGATATGATGGTGTAATAGATAACACTTATGGGCAAATAGCAGTATTTAGTACAGATAAAATAAATAATATTGCAAATAATCAAGAAATATTGTATAATAATGCCAAAGAAAGTGAGAGTGGTAGTAATGAGTCAATTCGATTGGGAGGAATGCTGGAAAGCAATAGAGAGTTGTCCAGGGTATACGAGGAGGCACAGCAACCAAAGCAATACACAAGAACAGAATACGAAAAATGGGAAAAGTCAATTAAACCAATTAAATACAACGAACTTACCAGTGCAGAACAAAAAATAAGTAATGATGTACAAGGACAATACAATAAAGTGTTGTCTTTTTTTGATGGAAATGAAAATGATTTATATTATGGAGGAGCTTCTTATTCAGATAAAAATAAGATTTATATTGATAGAAATCAAGCTAAGAATTTTGGAACAGAAAAAATGGTATATCATGAAACTCTAGAAAGTGATATTTTACATAATAACGATTTGAGCAAAGATGTAATAAAACCATCAATTCAAAAAATAATTGAAGATCCTAACTTTGAAAAACAAAAACAAGAGTTTTGGAAAAGTGAAACAGGAAAAATGCCTAGTGATTATTTGATTGCCAAAGATATTCTTTGCGATAGGTTCTCTGAATTAAAAACTGGTAAAAAGGTTGATTATAATAATGTATTGTCTCAAGAAACTAATATGACAATAGATTTTAGCTTAGATAATTTTCATAAAAAATTATATGGAAAAGAGATAAAAGATAATCCTTCTAATTTACCAACTAAAGAAAATACAAAAACGGAATTGAATCTTCCAACAAAAGAAAATATTAATACTCAAGGAGAAACTATAAATTGGAATGAAATAGAAAGACCAGAAGGAAAAATAAGAAAACATTACAAAAGCATAATAGAAAGTAGTAATACAACAAAAGAAGCTAAATCTATAGCAAAAGAACTAATGGGAACAGATACTTATGTACCTGAAACAAATAAATCACAATTAGCTCAAGCAGATACTAGAATAAACAATTCTAGCCCTGAAGCAGAACTAAAATCATTAATGAATAGAGCTACAACTGGAGGTAAAATAGAAGCTGTAGATATAGCAGTAGGAGAAAGACTAATACAATATTATTCTAAAGTTGGAGATAAAACAAATTTACAAGAAGCAATACAGGCAACAGCTATGGCTGGAACAAATGCTGGTAAAACAGTACAAGCTTTATCAATGTTAAATCACCAAACACCTGAAGGACAAGCAACATGGATACAACGTTCAGTAGATAAAATGAATAATGAGTTAGCAAAGAAAAAGGGTGGAACTATAACAAAAGATAGCGAAGGAAATATTAAAGTTATCAATAAACTGGGAAAAGATATAACAGATAAAGTCGATTTATTTGATCTAAACCCAGAAATGATTGAGAAAATAACTAGTTCAAAAGATAAAGAAACAATGTATAAAAATATAGATAGTGTCTATGAAGAATTAGGAGAACAAGTACCAAAATCGACTATTGAAAAGATAGATAGTTGGAGATATTTTTCTATGTTGGCAAACCCAAGAACACATATAAGAAATATGGTTGGAAATGTTGCAATGGGGAAAACTCAAAGAATAAAAGATAAGTTAGCTGGTGGAATAGAAGGTATAGTTAATAAGTTTAACCCTGAAATGGAAAGAACAAAAACTATTGCATTTGCAAATAAAAAAACAAAGGAGTTTGTAAAAGAAGATTTTAAAAATATAGATGTTCAATCAAGGTTAGAACTTAACGAAAACAAATATAATCCTCAATCAAGGCTGCAGAACTCAAGAAAAACATTTAAACATGATATATTTGAAAAAACATTAGGAAAGTTGTTTAATTTAAATGATAACTTATTAGAAGCTGAAGATGGTTTAGGGTTAAAGTCGTCATACAAAAAAGCTTTAGCAGATTATATTACATCTAATAAAATAGATGTAGATAATATAACTGACAAGCAATTAAGCAAAGCTCGTAATTATGCAATAGAACAAGCAAAAGAAGCAACGTTTCACCAAGCTAATTCAATAGCATCAGCAATAAATCAATTCTCAGGAAAAAATAAATTGACTAAAGGGGTAACTGATGCAGTTTTACCATTTGTAAAAACACCGATGAATGTTGCAAAAGCTGGAATGGAATACAATCCGGCGGGGTTATTAAAGACATTAACTTATGATACAGCAAAACTTAGAAAAGGTGATATAAATATAAATAAATATATAGATAATCTTTCAAAAGGGTTGACGGGAACTGGTATTGCAGTTTTAGGTTATGCATTAGCAGATGCAGGAATGTTAAAAGCTTCTGGTGAAGACGATGATAAAAAAGAAAATTATGATGAAGCAACGGGTAGTCAGGCATATTCAATAGAGATTGCAGGAAAGACATACTCTTTAGACTGGTTAGCACCAGTTGGAATACCATTATTTACGGGAGCTGAGGCATATTCAATTCAGAAATCAGGTACTGAAGAGAAAAATAATGTTAGTAGTGACGATAATAAAAAAATAAATCAAATATTAAAATCTCTAGAAAATTGGTCCAATGCAATGTCAAAATCTATGTCACCAATGAGCGAGATGTCAATGATTAGTGGCCTAACTAGTGCATTAAGTAGTTACAATGAAGATAAACTTTCAGCAATGGGAACAAATGCTGTAAAATCATATGTAAATCAGTTCGTACCAACTTTAATTGGACAAATTGCAAAAACTTCTGATGAATATGAAAGAGGTACAACGTCAACTAAAACAGGACTGATATCTAAAGCAATTGATCAAACCAAATTACAAATAACGTCAAAAATTCCAGGGTTAAGGAAGACGTTACCAGTAAAAACAGATATATGGGGAAATAAACAAAAGCAAGAAGAAAATTTACCGATAAGAGCATTAAATAATTTTATAAATCCATCAACAGTTAAAGAGATAACTAAAGATAAGGTGAATAATGAGATAAACAATTTATATAGCAAGAACGGTGAAAAGTCTATTCTACCAGTTAGCTCAATAGACAAAACATTTACAATAGATGGAACAACATACAGGATGACAAGTGAAGAATATTCTAAATATAAAACTGATTATGGAAAAAATTCATATAATTTAATTAACAACTTAATTTCAACAAAACAATATCAAAAATTAACAGATAATCAAAAACAAAAAGCAATAGAAAATATATATACATATGTTAAAGAAAAAAATAAAGTTAATTATGCTAAGAGTGTTAATAAGGAAGTTAAAACTTCAACTTTATATAATACCTTAGAAGATTTAAAAAAACATGGTGGAGAGCAAAGCGATTATTTAAGTTATATTGCCAAAACTGAGGGGATATCTAAAGACAAAGAGAAAGAAGAGATATTGGCTAATGCTGATTATAGTGATACTACGAAATCAATAATATATAAAACAGCAATTAATTCAAGAGATAAAAAATATTTAGATTTAGAAAAGATAGATTTTCCTATAACAGAATATTTAAAATATAAATCTCAGGATTTTGTTAGTGATAAAGATGAGGATGGCGAAAGCATAAAGGGATCTAAAAGTAAAAAAGTTTATAATTATCTTAATAATATATCAGAATCAAAATTATCGGATGATTATAAAAAAATAATATGCAGGATAGAAGGAATAAGTGATTATGACAATGATGTCGTTAATTTTGTAAATAAACAAAAATTATCAATAGAAGATAAGACAAGTTTATTAAAAAATATCGGTTTTAAAATAAATAAAGATGGATATATACAAACATATTCTATGATTCCAATAACAAAATATGTAAAATAAAATATATCATGACAAATTTCGACAAAATAACAAATAAATAGATGCTATAATTTGTTAAAGGGGGAATTTGTCATGAAAAGAAAGGTATTTTTTATTTTAATAGCTATTATTTCGTTGATTTCTAATTTTAGTATTGCACATAAAGGTAGAACTGATGCAGATGGTGGACACTACGATAATAGCACAGGAGAGTATCATTATCACCATGGATATTCAGAACATCAACATCTAAATGGAATTTGTCCATATGAGAGTAACATTGATTTTACAAGTCAAGATGATGGATTGATTATAGTGGGAACTGAAGATGATGGACAGGAGATAATAGATAACTATGAAAAACAAATCGAAGATTTACAAGAACAAGTAAAGAATAAAGAAGAGAAAATTGAAGAGTTAAACAGAAATATAGAAGATAATGAATCAAAAATACAAAATTTAAAAGAAAATGCTGATGATAACTGGCTTGGAATTTTAATATTACAAGTAATTGTAGCACTTGTTTTTTATAATATAGGTTATTGGAAAAAAAATAAATAAAATAATTAAAGACACTTACAAAAATGTAGGTGTTTTTATTTGGAGGAAATTGATGGAATTTAGTATAAAACCAACAAAGACAAGTAGGCAAGATGGTATGTTGCCTCAAACTATAGAGCAATTAATAAAAAAGTATAAATTAGATTCAATGTGGGAAAATATACAGAAAATTGTAAAAGAAATTATCGAACAAAACAGTGGTTATGTTGTTAAGAAAGATGGTATCATGTATATTGCTGATACAAATGTTTTAGAAGAGGCAAAAACTGTATTAAGAATTGGGAAAAATGCATTAGATATTTCTAATAATGGAATAAATGGAGAGTATCAAACAATTATTAGTTTAAATGGAATTATAAATGCTGATTTTATAACTGCAGGTACGCTAAGTGCCAATAGAATTAAAGGTGGAACTTTAAAATTAGGGGGAGAGAACAATACAAATGGTTCTCTCCAAGTTTTATCAGCTAATGGGGAAGAAGTTGTAAACATAGGAAAAGAAGGTATTGAATTGCATGATGGAACAACAATAATAGGTAATGGAGGAGTTTTATCAAATTTATCATTTTCTTCTATGGATTGGAAAGAAATAGGCTATAGCATATTTACTCCTAGCCAATCAACTTATAAATATATAAATATAGGAGTATTTATTCCTTCTAATTTTGTAGTAACAAGTGCATACTTGGTACTACAATTACACCCAATTAATTATAGTTATAAAAAAGATAAACAAGTGGGTTACTCAAGAAATGTTAATTTATTTTACGAAAAGTTATTAACGGGAAATGTAACACCATTTAATGTGGAAATCGCATCTGAAAATTATGATTATAGATTGATAACCAATAATACCAATGCAATTAATTGTACAGGTGAAGAAGGAAAATTAAATACATATATAAGTAATAATATTGGAAATTTTTTAACATCAGGTCAGGGAACATTATTCCAATTAAGAACTTCTGATGCTGTTCCAACTGAAAACATTGAATGGGATGATTATGACAAAAATAGAGCTGCAAGAACTGGTTATGTAAGAGCTATGATAAATGTTTATGGATTTTTAAAATAGAAGGAGGAATAACATGGATTTAGAATTTACAAGAGGAGATACACAAGTTTTAAAGTTTCAACTAAAAAATGGATTAGGTAAAGAAATTGAACCATCTCCAGAAGATAATATTTATTTTACTGTAAAATCTAGTGCAAATAGTTTAAAATCAATTATACATAAAAAATACCCAGATAATATTGAATATAGTAATGGGTATTTTTATTTTACATTAAATTCGGAAGATACATCTGATATGCCATACGGAACTTATCAATACGATATAGAGCTGAAATCAGGTGATTATGTTAAAACACTTGGATTTGGAACTATAACATTAACTGAAGAGATAACTCATAGGAGGGATGAATAATGTCTATAGAAATTAATGATCTTGATAATGTAGAGCAAGAAGTTAATCAGATTACTGATTTGTCTACCAATGAAATTGAAGTTATTCATATAGATGGAGTATCGAATATTCCACTAATTAAAGGCGATGTTGGGGAAAAAGGAGAAACTGGGCCAGCAAATTGTTTGCAGATAGGTATAGTTGAGGAAGGCGATGAAGCATCTGCAACTATAATAGGAGAAGCTCCAAATCAAATTTTAAATTTGATATTACCTAGAGGAGAACAAGGTGAAAAAGGAGAACAAGGAATACAAGGGGAAAAGGGTGAACCTGGTGCAACATATGATGATACAGAAGTAAGAAATAAAATAATAAGTATAACACAACACATTTACCAACTAAAAATAACATCTAATATAAATGCAGGAGCAGAAGTAACATTACCTTGTTATTATCAAGTTGGACAAGAAGTATTAGATGTATACTTAGACACCGAAAGACTAGCATTAAGTAGTGATGATGCTGGAACAGATGGACATTATAGAGAAATAGGAGATGCAGATAGTATAAGCAATAAAATAAAGACAACAACAGATTGGCAGTTAGAAACAGGAGATATTTTAACATTAGTAGTAAGGGGGGAATATAATGCTAACACTTAAAAATTTAATTAAGAAAATTGAAAACAAAATAGATTTTCCAGATGGAAAAAATATTTTATATACTTCTTCAGGGTATACAAATAAATATATTAAATTATTTGATGTAAATATGAAAACTGTATTTAAGACGGCTACGATAATTTTTAAAATTACATCAACTCAACAGTATGATTTTGATGATATATATAGTTTGCAAATTAATAGACAAGATTCTACCAATTTTAAAGTTAAATTTAAAAGAATAAACCAATTAAACCCAGAAGGAGTTGACATTTCAGATAATATTATAATAGTAGAAAGCAATTGTATATTTTCTGTTTGTTTTAAATTGCCAGGTGGTTCACGTACTCCTAATGTTCAAATAATATCAGCACAAAGATTTAATTCAGATATAATATTTGGCAATGGTGAAATTTTAGATTCTTTACCTTCAGGTACACAATACAAAATTGAAAAGTGGAAGGATTTACTATTGGCCACAGGAATAACAGTTGATAAGATTGCTAAAAAAGCTATTTATAAGAAAGAAAATGGAATTGTTACAATTGTAGGAGGAGTGTCAGGAATTACTAAGGCAGGAACAACAATAGCACAACTTCCAGAAGGGTATAGACCGGCAACCCAAATATATTTTGAGGGATTTTGCTCTGGGGTTAGATATTGCAGGTGGATAATAACTCCGGCTGGAGGAATTATGCTAGAATGGGTTTCAGATAATACATATACTTCTGCTTGGTACAACTTAAATTGCACATTTATAGCAAATTAGATAGTGTAAAATTCTCGGAAGGAGGAAGAAAATGCAAGATACAAAAGTTGTTGAAAGATTAGTAGAAAATGAGCAACGTTCAAAATCAAATTCTAAAAGATTAGATAGTATTGAAAATAAAGTTGAAAACATATACGATTTAACGCTAAGTGTGCGAGAAATAGCAACAGAAATGAAGGCAATGAGAGAAGACCAAAACAAAATGAATGAACGCCTAAAAATAATTGAAGAAAAACCAGCAAAAGAATATGAAGAAACTAAAAAGCAAATAAAAAGCAAAGTAGTTTCTTTTTTTGTTGGAATTATATTAACAGCAATAGCGTTTATCTTAGGATTAAGTAAATTTGTATAGGAGGGGAAGATAATGAAAAAATTTAAAATAATAGTATCATCAATATTAATGTGCATTATATTGTTTGTTGTATTTGCTTTTAGCGATGACAAAGAATTACAAAAAGATGTAGTAGAAAAAATGACAGATACAATAGTAGACATTGCAACAAATGAAAGTACAACAGAAATATTAAGTTTAACTGCAGAAGATGAACAAATACTAGAAGTACAAGAAACAACAGAAAATGAAGCATTTAAAGAGCAAGGACAAGTTGCATATGAAGGAGCAGAAAAAACACCATATATACAATTAGAAGATTATGCCGGACTAACATATTTCTCACAAATAGATAATAGATGGAAAAGTAAAATGTATTCTAGTGTAGGAGATAGTGCACAAACAATAGGCACGAGTGGTTGTGGACCTACAAGTGCAGCAATGGTTGTGTCAAGTATAAAAGGAACAATAACTCCAGCTAAAATGGCAGACTTATATGTAAAATATGGTTATAGAAGTGCAAATCAAGGTACATATTGGAGCGCATTTAAATGGACAGCAGATGTATTTGATATAGGTTATAGTGAATGCTATAAATTAGATGATGTGATTTCAAAATTAAAAGATAACAATTATATAATAGCAAGTTGTAATCAGGGATTATTTACATATGGTGGACATTTTATAGTTCTAACAGGAATAGAAGGCAATTACATAAAAATATATGATCCATATTTGTATAATGGAAAATTTGAAGTTTCAAGTAGAAGGGGATTGGCAACAGTAAGCGGAAATACAGTATATGTGTCAATAGATAATTTTAGAGAATATGCAAATTACCAAAAATTCTTCTGCTTTAAAAATGATAGAATACAGATAAAAGAAAACACAACTACACCTGTTATAATAAATGATAATTCATCTGCAGTGTCTAGTATAAATTACCAAGTTAAAATTATAGCAAATGGTGGTTTAAATATAAGAGTTGGAGCAAGTGTGAATTATAATAGAGTTGGTGGTTATACTAAAAATTCTATAGTAACAATATTAGCAGAAAGTAATGGCTGGGGAAAAACAGACAAAGGTTGGATTTCACTAGTTTATACAAGCAGATATACAGCAGCTGTAAAAAATGCAACAATTCAAAAATATACAACAGGCACATATAAGGTTAATTGTAGTAAATTAAATGTAAGGACAGGACCAAGTACAAAATATAGAATTAAACCATTAAAGGAATTAACAAGAAGTGCAAGAAATCAAGGTGGATATGTAAGAGGAGTGAAATGTACAGTTACAAAAGTAATAGGAAACTGGGGATTAACTCCAAGTGGTTATATTTGTTTAGATTATTGTACAAAAATAAGATAGATATTTAGAGCTAGATTAGATTAATTTCTAGTCTAGCTTTTTTAATATAAAAAAAGAAATAGTTGTTGGTAATAACTATTTCCTTTTCATTTCCGTATAGGATTATTTATATTATTTATACTATTATAATATTATTTTCTTGTTTTGTCAACATTTAAAGTATCTATTAATGCTTTTTGTAGTATTTGAGAAAAGTTAACATTTTCTTTTTCAGCTATGGTATTTAACCAAGCAGGAATAGATAAAGTTTTTTTAACAGATTTATTTTCGTATTTTCTCTTGTGTTCTTCTAAATCAACAGAAACGAAAGATACAATTTGATTTTCCTCTAATTTTAATGATTTAATATTTGTAGTACATTCTGGGTATTCATTCAAATCTTCTAAGAATAATCCCATAGCTTCCTTGGCATTTTCCATGGCTTCTGCTAAAGTTTTTCCGTCACTAAAACAACCTTTTAAGTCAACAAATTCAACCCAGTATTCATTATCTTCCAAAGTAAAAATAGCAGGGTAAGTTAATAATATTTGTTTTTTCATAATTACACCTCTTTATATTATAGTATGCACATTCAGGTAGGACTTATTCAAGTCCCGCCTGTTTCAATAGTTTTTTTAATAAGCCTTTTGGTAAATCTCTATTATGCATTGGAATAATTACATCTATGTAACCGTTCTTTTCTTAACCTTAAGTGTGAACCTTCTTGCTTAACTTCATACCAACCGATTTCTTTTCAAAAGCCTTACCAATTCCTTAGGTGTCATACTCATAATATAAATAATCCTCCTTTCTTAAAATCTAAATTAATTATATACTATACGTTACGTATTGTCAATGCTTTTTTAGAAAAAATTTAAAAATATGAAAAATGGCTTAAAATCAAGGCATATAAGTACTTGACTAAAAAATAAAAAGGGCTTAAAAACGATTTTGAGACGTCACTTTTTGGCTAGTTTCTAGTAAAAAATAAGATAATAAATGTTTTGAAGTGATAAACATAAAAATAGATTTTCGACTACTTTCGACACAACAATTTAACATAATATGTTATAATAGTAAAGGGGGATGAATATGAAAGAAGCATATACACAATCTCTACAAATGATTAAAGTATTAAATATAAAAAGTGAAAAAGAATACAGAAAGTTATTAAAATACTTTTTAATACTATCAGCAGAAAGTATGAAAGTAATGTCAAGAACGAAAAGATTTAGCAAAGTAATAAAGAAAGCAAAAGAAGTCTAAAAGGCTTCTTTTACTTTTGCATAAAAATATTAAAAATGTAGATGCTAACATTGAGGTGTTTTTATGATCAATTATTATAAAAAAAGCTTAAAAGAATTAAAAAAATATGTAAGAAAAAATAAGAAAATTACAAGGGAAGAATGGGATGAATATGCTCATAATAATTGCTTGTTTAGTGCGTTTACAATAGCATGTCATAAAGATGCATACAGTTTTAAAGAATTAATTAGAAAAATGAAAAGAAGTATTTTCATATAAGAAAACGGAACTTTTCCACCATAGTGGACAAAATGTATGTTATAAGAAAAAATGAACATACTAAAACTTGAGGTGGAAAAGGTTGAGGATAGAGATATTATTGAAAGAAATACGAATAGAAAAACGGTTACAGTTTGTTCCAGTTATCAAAAATAACTGGAATATCAAGTTCACATTTAAATTATATAGAAAAGAACGAAAAAGAACCTAGTTTAAGTATGGCTGTAAGAATAGCACAAGCATTAAATGTAAAAGTAGATGAATTATACAAAATAATACCATAAAAGGTATTATTTTTTTGTATAAGAAATAGCCGCGTTTATAAAATTTCCACCATAGTGGACAAGAATTAGTATATCAATATTACAGAAGCTTCTAGAAATAAATGTAGGAGGATATGTAATGGAAGATGTAGTATTAAATGAAATAATAAAAGAGCTAAATTGGAAAGAGAGGATTGTAGTAAAAATATTCAGAAAAACTTTTTATAAAATGTACAGATTGGGAATGATGGATTGCTTTAATTATTACAATAAATAATATGTTATTTTGAGTTTAATAATGATACAAATAGAATGGAAACATATTATAGGAGAGAAGCAGAGCCCATGCCATATAATACAAATGGGACGCTTAGAGTAAGAGAATTTAGAGGTTCAAGTAAAAGTAATATTTTATGGACTACAAAAAGGTGTATGCAAAGTTGGAATAGTCAACGATATATATATGGAAGGCCTATTCCTGTCGGATTTGCTTTTAAGAGGCCATATGAGGGAGGACATGGAAACCAAAGTCAACATTATGCAGGTGTTGCATTTGATGTTGGTCAAACATTAAGTACAGCTGAAAGAACAAGATTATGGAATTCGGCAAATAATTCCGGAGTATGGGCATATGTTGAGCCAATATCACAAACACCTACATGGGTACATTTTGATAAAAGATTTGGAAAGCCAGCATGTTCTACAGGTGGATTTATGCAATTAAAAAGAGGAAGCATAAGTAATTATGTATGTATTGCACAAGATGATTTAAATACACTTGGATTTAGGACTAATGGGCTTGACCGGAATATTTGGAGCAGCAACTCAAAATGCAGTAAAAAATTATCAAACATCAAGAGGGTTAGCATCAGATGGAATAGTTGGCTGTAACACTTGGAGATCATTGCAAGAAGAGGTAGTTGGAACAGGGGCAACAAGCACAACTATAAACTAAATTATAGTTTAAAAGTAAATTTAAAAGAATAATAAAAGGAATAAATTAAAATAATTTATTCCTTTTTTATAAGTTTATTTAATTTCTGTAATTAATTTTTATAATTAATATTAAAAATTAAAACTAACCCAAATTTTTACTAGCATCTTTTTTCTGTAGTTTAATAAGTTGTTTAACCATAGTATCTATAATTTCTTTATTATAATCATTTAATTGCAAATAATTTTCTAAAAAACTATTATCAACAAAATCATTTAAACTTGAAGAATTACATTCGATAATATCATTAAATAAAAAATCAGAATTGATGTTTAATGCTTGGCAAAGGTTAACTATGGTAGTTGCGCTACCAAATGCCACTCCACGTTCTAATTGACTAATATATCTTGCAGAAAGAGATAGCTTTTCGGCAAGTTGTTCTTGAGTGTAGTCTGTTTTAGATCTTGCAAGTTTAATTCTCTTACCAATTTTTTTTCTTAGTACTTTTTCAGTATCATTCATAATTAACCTCCTTAAATAATATAAAAAAGTATAACAATCCAAAGTTAAAAATAACACGAACTAATAATGTAAAACAATACCAAAAGTAACACTAATAATACTAAAAACGTGCAGATTTTGGAAATTAATGAGTAACTATTGACAAATTTAATAGATTTAAGTATAATATCATAGTGTTAGCAAAAAACTTTGTTAACCATGCGGAAAATCCCGAGTATACATAGACGTATATCTGGAAGGAGGGGAATTAAATGTCAGAAATTAAAGTTAAAGATGGAAATATAGAAGATGCTCTAAAAAGATTTAAAAGACAATGTGCAAGAAATGGAGTTATGCAAGAAGTAAGAAAAAGAGAGCATTATGAAAAACCAAGTGTAAAAAGAAAAAAGAAATCAGAGGCTGCAAGAAAAAGAAAGTTTTAATTAAAAAATACAAAAAGTTTAGGTTTATACTTAAACTTTTTTTGTTTTTAGACATTTAGACATTGGGACGGGGTTTTTGTCTTAAGGTTTTCGGGACTTCTCTAAAATAAAATCCAATAGCTACCAAAAGTAGATTATATTAAAATCAAATTTTAGAATTGAAAATAATTGAATTA
>ULSG01025511.1_pt1 | contig 35796 bp, 33 predicted proteins | sample 1956191 | NCBI WGS metagenome assembly ULSG01 (sample SAMEA4835703, study PRJEB28245) | human gut metagenome | biome: gut microbiome; material: fecal sample | place: Denmark | collected 2008 | reverse complement strand
TCGCTCGCCGTATCGGCACTTAGAATTGTGCGGTATTGCCTTAACGTAAAATCCGGCTGCATTTCTAGAAATAGACTATATTTTTGACTTTTCAGATACACCCCAAGGCCATATTAACACAATTTTAATGTTTACTGGCAATACTGCATGTATTATACCAGGCTTGCCGAAAAATGCAACTGGTCCCGCCGGGTATGCCGTATACTTTGGTCACTTTATGCAAAACTGCGGCGGCTTTTGCAGCAGGTTCACCTGTTTTTACCCGCCAAAAAGCAAAGCGCGCACAGCCCTTTGTTCAGGCCATGCGCGCCGGATGGATATTTCTTTATTCTTCTTTATTCTATTTTAATTATACATCCTGCAGTTCACCGCGGGAAAATGCTTTCAGGTAAGCATAGATGAAACCGTCCAGGTCGCCATCCATCACGGCCTGCACATTGCCGCTTTCATAGTTGGTACGGTGGTCCTTGACCAGGGTGTACGGCATGAACACATAACTGCGGATCTGGTGGCCCCAGGCGATTTCATTCTGCACACCCTTGATGTCATCCACCTTATCCTTGTGCTGCTGCAGAGCGATCTGGTACAGCTTGGCTTTCAGCATTTCCATGGCGTACTCACGGTTCTGCAGCTGGCTGCGCTGGGTCTGGCAGGAAGTGACAATGCCGGTGGGCTTGTGGATCAAACGCACAGCGGAAGACGTTTTGTTGATGTGCTGGCCGCCTGCACCGGAAGAACGGTAAACCTGCATTTCAATATCCGCCGGGTTGATCTCGACTTTAATATTGTTATCCAGTTCCGGCATAACCTCCAGGCTGGAAAAGCTGGTCTGGCGGCGGGCGTTGGCATCAAACGGGCTGATGCGCACCAGGCGGTGCACGCCGTTTTCACTTTTCAGCATACCGTAAGCGTTGGCACCCTTAATCATCATAGAAGCGGACTTGATACCGGCTTCGTCGCCTTCCAGCACATCCAGAACTTCCACGGTGTAGCCGTGGGCTTCGGCCCAGCGGGTGTACATACGGGTCAGCATCTCGGCCCAGTCCTGTGCTTCGGTGCCGCCGGTGCCTGCATGGAAAGTCAGGATAGCGTTGGAATGGTCGTACTCGCCGTTCAGCATGGTCATCAGCTGCAGTTCGTCAATGGATTTCTCCACGCCGTTCACAGCTTCTTCGCCTTCTGCTGCCAGAGAGGGATCATTTTCTTCCTCAATCATTTCCAGCAGGGTCTGGGCTTCCTCGTACTGGGTGGAAAGTTTGCCGAAGCGCTCCAGCTTATTTTTCACTTCGCCCATCTCGCTGATGACTTTCTGGCTTTTTTCCTGGTCATCATAAAAACCGGGCATCGTCATCTGGTGTTCCAGCTCTGCCAGGCGCTTTTCGCTCGCTTCAATGGAAAGGGCATCGCGCAGGTCGTTTACCGCAGTTTCCAGCCCGCCGAGCTTAAATTTCAATTCGTCAATGGTGATCATATTTGCTACCCCTTGGTCAATCATTAAAAATAAAGATACGCATAAATCAAGATGTTATCAGTATAACGCAAATCTTATTTCTTGTAAAGAGGTATAAAACACACGGCATGATCTGCACGTTACAGGTGTGCAGATTAAAATCGGCTTCTACTTTTTTGATACACACCAGCTATCGGCAGGCCAAAATCTGCAAATATTCTGCAAAAATCCGCTTTCTGCCCGCTTATTCACGAAAAGTTCTTTGCTTTCCATGGACATATGGTGTATAATATGGCTAAATTATTTCGTTTGCGCCTTTTTGGCTGCAACGAAACAAGATGGATGGGCAGGATAACACTCCCCGCCCTGAAAATTCGGAGGACCACACATGGCTGATTACAAGGGCAATACCTGCCCCGTATGCAAACAAAAATTCAAAGAAGCAGATGATATCGTTGTCTGCCCGGACTGCGGCACACCGTACCACCGCGAATGCTGGAAAAAGGTCGGTGTCTGCGTGCATCAGGCAGACCACGCCGCCGGGTTTGAATGGACCCCGGACAACGTGATTTCCGACCGGCCGGATGATATCGTCTGCCCCAACTGCGGCACCCATAACCCGCTGGGCGCAAAATACTGCAACCACTGCGGCGTTTCGCTGCCGGACCACCCGGATAACGTGCAGTACCAGCAGGATCACCCCGCCCCCGGCGGCAACGGCCCGGTGTACGCCAACGGCAGCTACCAGGCCGGCGGCGCCCCGCAGTATCGCCAGGCACCGCGCCAAGAACAGGCACCCGACCAGGAGTTTTTCAGTGCAGGCAGCATGGGGCCGGATGGCTTTACCTGCAAGGAAGTCGGCCCCGATGACCCGATTGACGGCATCAAGGCGCGGGACTGGGCCAGCTATGTTGGGCCGTCCAGCATTTATTATATGATGCAGTTCTTCCGCATGCAGGAAACCCGGCGCAAAGCAGTCATCTCGTTCTCCGCCTTTTTCCTTGGGCCTTTCTATTTCTTCTACCGCAAAATGTGGAAGCAGGGTGTTCTTTTTGCGCTGCTGGATTTTATTGTGACGCTGCCCTCCCTGCTGTACCTGATGGCGGTATCCGGTGCGGAGTGGATGGTGGGTATGCCGTTTTTGCGGCTAATTCCCACGGCCATGCAGGTATGCTATGTGCTGAACTTTATCCAGATGGTTATTCGCGGCCTGTTTGCTGTGTACTGGTATAAAAAAGAAAGCGAACGCCGCATTCACCGCGTTTATGACCGCTGCCCCGAAGGCCCGCAACGCAGCGATGCCCTGGCCGCAACCGGCGGCACCAGCTGGGCAGCCGTTTTTATCTACCTTGGTGTTTACATCGCAGCCGGGGTTCTGGGATCTTTCCTGATGGGACCGGACCTGAACGCCGTAATCCGGTTTTTGACGATGTAAAAATATGAAGAAGTAAGGATAACCGATATTTCAGGAGGAAAACGTATGAAAACAGCATTGGTCATTATGGCAGCCGGCATCGGCTCCCGCTTTGGCGGCGGCATCAAGCAGCTGGCCGCTGTCGGCCCCAACGGCGAGATCATCATGGATTACTCCATCCATGATGCCATCGAAGCCGGGTTTGACAAGATTGTCTTTATCATCCGCCACGACATTGAGGAGGCTTTCAAGGAAGCCATCGGCAACCGCATTGAAAAGACCTGTGCCGACCTGGGCGTTGAGATTGCCTATGCTTTCCAGGAGAAGGACGCCATCCCCGCCGGGTACGAAGTTCCCGCTGAGCGCAGCAAGCCCTGGGGCACCGGCCAGGCAGTTCTGGCCTGCAAGAATGTCATCAAGGAGCCGTTCGCCGTTATCAATGCTGACGACTACTATGGCAAGGAAGCTTTTGTCCAGATTCACAACTTCCTGCAGGGCTACACCCCGGACAAACCGAACGCCCTGTCCATGGCCGGCTTTGTTTTGAAGAACACCCTGAGCGACAACGGCGCTGTGACCCGCGGTGTCTGCCAGATGAACGCCGAAGGCTACCTGACCGATGTTGTGGAGACTTCCGGCATTGAAAAGACCGCTGACGGCGCTGCCGTTGAGGGCAAGGCCATTGACCCGGAAAGCCTGGTTTCGATGAATTTCTGGGGCCTGACACCGGAGTTCGTGAAGGTGCTGGAGGACGGTTTTGTGGAGTTCTTTGAGAAGAGCGTTCCCGCCAACCCGCTGAAGGCCGAGTACCTGCTGCCCATCTATATTGGCGAGCTGCTGGAAAAGAATGCCGTAACCGTTCAGGTGCTGCCCACCCATGACAAGTGGTTCGGCGTTACCTATAAAGAGGACAAGCAGACCGTGATTGACAGCTTTGCCAAGCTGGTGGCCGATGGCGTTTACCAGAAAAACCTGTTCAGCGACCTGAAGCACTGAGCCCGCCCGTTGCAAACCGAATGAAATAAATCAAAGGGGTGAATCCCGGAGCCAGAGAATGTGCGAACCGCACAGAAATCTTTCCGCGGGTTCACCCCTTTTGATTGAAAACTGCAAAAGCATGGGATTTTGCACCATGGAAAGTGAGGGTAAAATGCGGTATCGTAAATGTAGGAGGGATGTACAGATGCCGAAACAAAACATCGAAGCCGTGAACATTTCCGCAATGACTGCCGAACAGCGTGATGCCGCACTTGCCCTGGATGTGGAGCGCCTGCTGCGCTTTGGCCGCAAACACAAGCTCATCAAGGAGCTGGATGCCATTGTAGCCCGCAACACCCTGCTGGATCTGCTGGGTCTGGCCCAGCCCAGCGAGGAAAAGGTGCCCAAAGAGAATTTTGACACCCCCGCTGCCCTGCTGGACGAGATGGTGGAGCTTGCCGCCGCCAAGGGCCTGTTTGACGGCAGTGTGCCGCAGTACCGCATCAACTTTGAAACCCGTATGATGGGTGCCCTGATGCCGCGCGAAAGCGAAGTCTGCCGCAAGTTCCGCAAACTGTATGCCAAGGGCGGCCCCAAAGCTGCCACGGACTGGTTCTATGATCTGTGCGTTGTGTCCAACTACATCCGCACGGCGCAAATTGCCAAGAACATCCAGTGGAGCACGGCCACCCCTTACGGTGAGCTGGAAATTACCATCAACCTGACCAAACCGGAAAAAGACCCCAAAGTGATTGCCATGGAGCGGCTGCAGCCCGCTGCCAGCTACCCCAAGTGCATGCTGTGCAAGGAGAATATCGGCTATGCGGGGCGCATCAACTTCCCTGCCCGCCAGACCCATCGCATTGTGCCCATAAACCTGGCCGGTGAAACGTTCTATCTGCAATACAGCCCCTATGCCTATTTCCATGAGCACTGCATCATGCTGAACGACAGCCACAAGCCCATGGAGATGGACCGCCATACCCTGGCTGAAATTTTTGACTTTGTGGCACAGTTCCCCCATTACACCTGCGGTTCCAACGCTGACCTGCCTATTGTAGGCGGCAGCATCCTGAGCCACAGCCATTTCCAGGGCGGGCGTTATGTCTTCCCCATGCAGAAAGCGCATATCGCCGTACCGCTGCGCAACGCGCGTTACACCGGCGTGAAAGCCGGTATCGTCAACTGGCCGGTTTCCACCGTGCGCCTGGTGGGCCGCAGTTCCCAGGAAGTGCAGAATGCCGCGGACGACATCCTGCGCACCTGGCGTGATTACAGCGATACCAGCGTAGATATCATCGCCCACACCGGCGATACCCCGCACAACACCGTCACCCCCATTCTGCACTATGATGAGAATGACGGCTACATTCTGGACCTGGCGCTGCGCAACAACCGCACCACCGAACAGTATCCGGACGGCATCTTCCACCCGCACAAGGAATACCACAACATCAAAAAAGAGAATATCGGCCTGATTGAGGTAATGGGCTTGGCCATCCTGCCCGCCCGCCTGAAAGATCAGAGCGCCGCCATTGCCGATATCCTGACCGGTTCCGCCCCCAACACCAGCCGCGAAGCTGGCAGCCCGCTGGCTGTACACGCTGACTGGATCGATGGTCTGATCAAAAAGTACGGCACCGGCCTGAAGCGTGAAAAAGCCGAGGCTGTTCTGCGGGATGAGATCGGTATTGTGTTCAGCCATGTGCTTGAAAACGCCGGTGTTTTCAAGCAGGATGCCGCCGGGCAGGCAGCTTTCCTGAAATTTATGGAAAGCGTTGGTTACCGTAAGGCATAAAATGCGCGTTCCCGCCAAAAGCGGCAAAATATTTTTGATATCCTGCAAAATACACCTTGACAAAAGGCGATTCTGCTTGATATAATAAGTTGCTGTGTCAAGCAAGACACACATCCTTGCCCTTGCGTAAAGGCAAGGGCCTAAAGTCCAAAAGGAGGTGCACAGAAAATGGCTAAGTATGAAACCATGTTGGTTACCAGTTCTGCTCTGGATGAGGAGGCTTCCGCTGCCCTGATCGGCAAGTTCAAGTCCCTGATCGAAGCAAACGGTACGATCGATTCTGTCGATGATTGGGGCAAGCGCCGTCTCGCCTACCCCATCGAAGACGAAACCGAGGGCGTTTATACCGTGATCAAGTTCACCAGCGAGCCGGATTTCCCCGCAGAGCTGGATCGTAACTACCGTATCACCGAAGGCGTTCTCCGCAGCATTATCGTTGTTGAGGAAGCCTGATTGAGCGCCACGCACCCTGGTGTGCGTGTTGGGAAGGAGTAACTGAATTATGCTGAATGTGGTTGTTCTTATGGGCCGCCTTGTTGCGGACCCGCAGTTGCGCCAGACGACGACCGGCAAAAACGTGGCTTCGTTCCGCGTTGCCTGTGACCGTGGGCGCCGCGATGCCAATGGCCAGAACCAGGCCGACTTCTTTGATGTTGTCGCTTGGGACCGCTCCGCTGAGTTTGTCTGCCGTTATTTCCAGAAAGGTTCCATGATTGCCATTGATGGCCGTCTGCAGAGCCGTAACTATCAGGATAAGAGCGGCAACAACCGCACTGCGATCGAGATCGTGGCCAGTAACATTAATTTTGTTACTCCCAAATCCCAGAATCCCGCTGCTGGTATGGGCGCGCCGATGGCGTCCGCTCCGATTCCTGCAGCACCGGCTGATTATTCCCGTCCCGCAGCGCAGCCCGCTGCTCCCGCCTATTCGGCTGGCAGCAACGATGACTTTGCACTGATTGAGGACGAGGGCGATTTGCCGTTCTGAATCGATTATACCAATTTTACAAGGAGGTAACCGGATCATGGCTATGGATCGTTCTTCTCGTCCGATGCATCGCGGCCGCAAAAAGGTTTGCAGCTTCTGCGTTGATCGCATCGACCGCATTGATTACAAGGATCTGCCCCGCCTGCGCAAATACGTCAGCGAGCGTTCCAAAATCATTCCCCGCCGCGTCACCGGCACTTGCGCTTTCCATCAGCGCGAGCTGACCGTTGCTATCAAGCGTGCTCGCCATATGGCTCTTATGCCGTACGTCAGCGATTGATTTTAACGGCTGCTGAATAAGCACAGCAATCCCCCGCCGCTCAGGCTGCAAGGCCTGCGGTGGGGGATTTTTTACGCTTAATTAAAAGAGAATAAATAATAATGAATAATGGTCGTGTGACGCCCGCGGCGTCACGTTTTAATCAGGTCAGCCACTCCGGCGAAAAAACATTCTAGCTAGAGCAACTCGCCTATTTTATTTTTCGCCGCCGCGGGCGGCGCACCGACATTATTCTTTATTCTCTATTCATTATTATTTTTAATCAAACAACAACGCCCCGATATTGCAGGCTGCTTTCCCTGCTGTACCGGGGCATTCACTTTGTTCTTCTGTGGTGGGCGTCACGGTGCTGCTGTTGCAGCAGGGTCTGTGCTGTCCGCCCAGTTGGGTTGTTCGGAGGGTGTGGGCGATGAATCCACCGCAAACGCATCGTTGCGTGCCCCGGCGATATACACCGTCACGACAGTCTCATCTGCATCAAACTTGGTGCCTTTGCTCACATCGCATTTTACAACGCAGTTCTCTGCGTACTGGCCATCATTTTCAATGATCTGCATGCTATAGTTGATGCCGGATTCATCCAGCTTTTTGCTGGCGTTGTTCTGCGTCCAGCCGATGATGTCCGGCATTTCCACCAGCATGGGGCCTTTGCTGACTACTAACTGGATGGTGGGTGCCTGTTCCGTGACCAGCGTTCCGGCCACCGGCTCCTGCCTGATGACGCAGCCCTCCGGTACAGTGGAGCTGAAATCCTCCGTCATGGCAATGCGGTAATGGGTATACAGCGTGTTATTTTTGATATCGGTCTTATAGTTCTTTCCCACAAGGTCCGGGTAAACTTCCACATCACTGTTGGTCGTGCTGGAAGCCGATGTGCCGGTGGATGCCGCACCGGAAACTGCCGGTTTTGTATCGCTCCCCTTGCCGCCTTTCAGCAGACTCCACAGCAACAGCACCACCAACACAAAGATGACCACCATGGAAGCCGCCAGAATCTTTTTGGTGGATACCTGGTTTTCGCCTTTTTCAAACATGGCGTTCGCCACGGTGGGATCAGTCAAGGCGCTCATCAGCTCCGGTACCGTCTGCATCCGCTTGGCGGGGTCCAGCCGCATGGCGCAGGTCAGCACCTGAGAAAAATAGGTCGGCACACCAGATTCCAGGCTGTGGGCGTTCTCCATACTGTCCCGTACCTTGCGCTGCGGGGCTGCCACCGGCACCTGGCCCGTTACCAGTCGGTAAGTGACGGCCGCCAGAGCGTACACATCGGTGTACCGTCCAGAGAATTCCGCCGCTGAATACTGTTCCGGTGCCGCATAGCCGGGGTAAAGCTGGCTTTTCAGCTCGCTGCCTGCCGTGCGCAGGGCCAGCGTGCCATACCCGGTTAGCCGGGCGGCACCGTCAATGGGCAGCAGGATGTTATCCGGGCAGATGCCGCGGTGGATCAGCCCGGCCTTGTGAAGCAGGGCCACCCCCTCCATCACGGGCTGCAGCAAGGTTCGGGCCTCCACGGGGGTCAGGGTGCGGGCGCGCAGTTTGAGGTAATGGGTCAGGGTCATGCCCTTCTCAGTTTCCTCCACCGCGTATACGGTGTTGTTTTCTTCCATCACATCCAGAATCTGCGAAAGGCCGGTTGCCGGGGTGATACGGTGCAGGTCATCGTACAAATCTTTGAAATCCATCCGGCTGGTTTTGAACAGCACTTCCCGGCCCTCTTTGGGCATCAGGTCGCCATCCGGGCTGCGGCCATTGCACAGCGTTACCGGGAAATACTCTTTGATCAGCACAAACCGACGTTCATCATTATCCACACCGCGGTAGCACAGGCCGTCGCCGTCGGCGCTCTGGTATTCACCCACGGTGTAATGCCCGCCTAGTTGGGTGCCAAGGGGCAGCGCGCCTTCGGGGTTATGGTTTTCCAGGGATTTGCCGCAGTTGGGGCAGCTGCCATGGTAGCCGCTGCGCACGGGTTCCAGGCAGTGCGGGCAAAGGGGAAGTTGGCTCATAACATGGCTCCTTTGTGTAAAAAGAAGGCGCGTAAAAACCGAAACATCCGGCTTTTGCGCGCCTCCTTAAACATTCAAGCTCAAACCTTGGCTGCCAATCAGCGGTCCAGGTCTTCTTCATTCTCCAGGGTAGTCCATGCGTTCTGCACGTCGTCGTCGTCGTCCAGTGCGTCCAGCAGCTTGCCCATGTTGACCAGCTGATCCGGATCGGTCAGGGCGGTGGTGGTGGAAGGAACCTGTGCCACATCGGCAGAAATGAACTTATAACCCTTTTCTTCCAGTGCGTTGCACACAGCGGTGAAGTTATCGGGATCAGTGGTGACCTGTGCAGCCTCTTCGCCTGCATCAAAGTCCTCGGCACCAGCATCCAGAGCATCCATCATCAGCTGGTCGGGGTCGGCATCTTCCAGGTCAACCACGATCACACCCTTCTGGGTGAACATGAAGCCAACGCAGCCCATCTGGCCCAGATTGCCGCCAAACTTATCAAAGTAATGGCGCATGTTGGCAGCGGTACGGTTGCGGTTATCGGTCAGGGTTTCGACCATAACGGCAATGCCGCCGGGGCCGTAACCTTCATAGGTAATTGCTTCGTACTCGGTCTTATCGCCGCCCTCGGCACGCTTGATGATGCGCTGAATGTTATCATTCGGCACACTGTTCGCCTTAGCCTTAGCAATCAGGGCTGCCAGCTTGGAGTTGGAAGCGGGGTTGCCGCCGCCTTCCTTAACGGCAACAGCGATCTCGCGGCCGATCTTGGTGAAAACCTTGGCACGGGCGCCATCGGTCTTTTCTTTCTTGCGCTTAATGTTATTCCATTTGCTATGTCCGGACATGAAAATCCCCCTAAAAAATTGATGTGTAACCGCACATTGAAGGCGGTAAGATTCCCGCACTTTGCGCAAAGTGCGCGAACCGACAAATTACATTAGTATAGTATAGCACATTTCTATGCCGTTTTCAATGTTTTGGCGGTGTTTTTCTGGATGTATTTGAAAACAAAAAGCGGCAAACGTTTTGTAAATGCAGAACGAACTTTTTTCAAGTGCTAACCATGTTGACGGAAACGGGGCTATGGTTGCAGCTTTCCCTTTCCGCTTTTATGTCTGCACTATTTTTACGGTCATTTCAGGTTGCGCAGGGCTTTGGGGTAATGGTTCTTAATGCGGCCCCCGCTGGCCTTGCCCCCGCCGAGGGGGAAGCCATCCACCAGCACAGCACACCAGCCGTTCTGGGCGGTTTGGGCTTCGATCTCTTCCCCGCGCAGCCACGCTGCGGTGCGCGGATCCGCCAGGGTCAGCTCCTCGCAATTGGTGCACTGGGCACCGTAAGCCATAAACAGCGCGTGGGCCGGTTCAAAGCGCCCTTTTGCCGCGCGGCCCGCGGGCACCCCGGCGCGCAGCACATGCAGCTTTGCCGCGGGCAGCAGGGCGGGCGGCTCCAGCAAAAAGCCGTCCCCCACTACTGCAATGGGCTGGCCCGCCAATGTGGGGAAAAGCTCTTTGGCAAAGCTCTGCCACGCCTGCAATGCCTTGGCATCCACACGGGGTGTTTTGCCGCCTTTTCCTTTACCATTTTTGCCGCGCGGCAGTTCCACCGCCGGGGCATCCGCCGCCTTTTGCAGTTTGGCCATAAAATGGCCCTCGCCGCCATCACAGGGCCAGATGCGGCGGCAGTATTCTGCCTGTAGCGGATAGTCCCCTGTCCGGTTGGCTTCACCGGGCTGGCCAAAGCCGCAGCCGGAAAGATCACACAGGGTAAACTCCGGATGCCTTGCCAGGAAAGCTGCGATCTGCCCTTCATCTTCCCCCGGCGCAAAGGTGCAGGTGGAATAGACTAAAATTCCGCCCGGCGCCAGCATGGCCGCGGCGTTTTCCAGAATCTCTGCCCCCAAAGCGGCGCAGCGGTCCAGCAGGGGCTGGTCATACTGGGTCACGGCAACGCTTTCCTTGCGGAACATCCCCTCGCCGGAACAGGGGGCATCCACCAGAATGCGGTCAAACTGGCCGGGGTACGCGGCAGCCAGGCGGGCGGTGTCCTCGTTGGTCACAATGGCGTTGGTCACGCCCATGCGCTCCAGGTTCTGGCGCAGAACTTCGGCGCGGGCGGCCACAAACTCGTTGGCCAGCAGCACGCCATGCCCGGCCAGCGCGGCGGCCAGCTGGCTGGTTTTGCCGCCCGGCGCGGCGCACAGGTCTGCCACCCGCATACCTGGGTGCACATCCAGCAGCGCAGCCGGGGCGCTGGCGCTGGGTTCCTGCGCATAAAAGGCTCCCGCATGGTGGTAGGGGTGGCGGCCGGGTTTCCAATCCGGCTGCGGCACCACAAAAGCGGACGCGCAAAACGGCGATGCTTCCAGCGGAAAATCCGCCAGCGCAGCAAACTGCTGCGGCGTACAGCGCAGGGCATTCACGCTGGCCCCACGCACCGCCCCCTGCCCCGGATAGGAAAACATTGCATCAAACCGCGGGCCAAGCAGGGCGCGCTCCCGCTGAACAAACAGTTCCGGCAGTTGTGAAATTATCATGGATCAACCTCCATTTTGCATATCAGCGGCAAGGCTGGGCAGACTATTGGCAGAGCCGGTGGAACCCGGCCCCAAATTGTTTTTTGATTTTGAAAGGAGTACCCGCATATGGCACGCAGCACCAACGAACAGAACAAGACCCAGAACTGCAATACCCGCAAGGCCAGCCAGAAAGCTACCCAGAGCACCACGCAGAAAACCACCAACTCCACCACAGACTGCGGCTGTGGCTGCGGCACCAAGGGCAAGGACGACGGCAGCAAAAAGAAGTGATGCTTTGCCCTGAAAAGCCAGCTGCATATTGAAGAATCTGGCTTCAAAACACATTTTTAAGGTTATGCACAGGGCAAGCGGCCGCGGGCGAACGATGTCTGCCCCTACGGAGCGCTATTTGGCAGTCTAAGGCAGTGCTATATCAACAGCACTGCCTATTTTATTGTGCCGCCACGCAAAAAGCCGGTGCCGTTTGCTGGGCACCGGCTTTGTTGCAGCTTGTGTTTCTGCGCACAGACACTTATTGTTCCGGGGTATAATTTTTCCAGATCGTTTCAAACAGTTCTTCGATCCGGTCATCCCGGCCCATCAGGTGCAGCCAGCCCAGCAGGCACTCAAAGCCTGTGGAGGCGCGGTATTCCTGCGCGGTGGCATGCTTGGCCACGCTGGCTTTGCTGGCATTTTTGCCGCGGCGCAGGATGTTCTGCTCTTCCTCGGTCAGCATCGGCTCAATAAGGGCAAGCTCCTGGTTCTGCGCGTGGGCAGATACATAATGCGTTGCCACGCTGTGCAGCCGACCCGGCTGCAGGCGGGATGTTTCCACCAGACGCTGGCGGACCAGCAGTTCCAGCACGGCATCCCCTGCAAAAGCCAGGGCCAGCGGCGACATTTCGTGGATATCAATTTCCGGGTGTGCTTCAAATAACATGGCGTGCCTCAATAAACGTAATCGAACTCATATTCGCCGATCTTGATGGTATCGTCCTCTTCCACATTCTGGCGGACCAGCTCATCCAGAATACCGGAATCGCCCAGCTGGGTCTGGAAATACTGCAGACTTTCATAGTCCTCCACGTTGGTACCGGCCAGAATACGCTCCAGCCAGGGGGCGTCCACGGTAAACTCGTGGGCACCGGTGCGCTCCACGGTAAAGGGACGGGTGGGGGCATCGATCAAGCTGGGTTTAACGTACTCTGCCTCAAACACCTTGACCGGCGGCAGCTCTTTCAGGCGGCTGTACACCATGGCAGGCAGGGCATCCACCCCCTGGCGGGTTGCGGCGGAGATGGGCACAAAGGTCAGCCCCTTGGCTTCCACAAACTGCTTGAATTCTTCTACCTGTTCGGGGGTTGCGATATCACACTTGTTTCCCAGAACAATCTGCGGGCGGGTAGCCAGATCTGCGGAGAAGCCCTCCAGCTCGTGGTTGATCTGCTCAAAGTCCTCCTTGGGGTCGCGGCCCTCGCAGCCGGAAACATCCACCACATGCAGCAGCAGACGGCAGCGCTCCACATGGCGCAGGAAGTCATGGCCCAGACCAACGCCATCGGCAGCACCTTCGATCAGGCCAGGGATATCGGCGCAGACAAAGCTCTGTTCCGGGCCAACGCGTACAACGCCCAGAACGGGGGTCAGCGTGGTAAAGTGATAGTTTGCAATTTTGGGGCGTGCCGCGCTGATGGTGCTGATCAGGGTGGACTTGCCAACATTGGGGAAGCCGATCAGGCCAACATCCGCGATCACTTTCAATTCCAGAGTCAGGTGCATATCCTCACCGGGCAGACCGGGCTTGGCAAAGCGCGGGATCTGACGGGTGGGAGTGGCAAAGCGGGCATTACCCCAACCGCCGCGGCCACCCTTGGCCACAACCACCGGGGCATCGCCGGAAAGATCCGCCACGACCAGGCCGGTCTCGGCTTCTTTCAGCACGGTGCCGCGGGGCACGCGGATGACCAGGTCATCGGCGTCCTTACCTTTCTGGCGGGCGCCGCGGCCATTTTCGCCATCGGGGGCGGTATACTTGCGCTTATAGCGGAAGTCCATCAAGGTGGACAGGTTTGGGTCCGCCTGGAACACGATGTTGCCGCCGCGGCCGCCATCGCCGCCGTCCGGGCCGCCAGCCGCGACGAACTTTTCGCGGTGGAAGCTGACCGCGCCATCGCCGCCCTTGCCGGCGTGCAGCCAGATGGTTGCGACATCAATAAAATTACTGGTACTGGGCATGTGTTACCTCCTTTAGGGGGTGTTGCAAATACAAAGAATAGAGAATAATGAAACATGATGATGTACCGCCAATGGCGGCACAGAATCGGATATTAAAGGTTGGATTGATTGGTTAGTCTATGATTTTATAATATAGTGTGTACGCAGAATAGCGGGAATATTTTCTTTTTAGGGTACGCATCTGGGCATAGTTGTCGGAACGGTCGAGACCGTTCCCTACATCGCTTTTTATGACTAGCCGCAAACATTAAAAATATTTGTAGAGCAGGATGCCCTCACCCTGCCGTAGAGAAACCTTGCTTATCGCTGCAAACATTGCAAAGGGTTTGTAGGGGCCGATGCTCGTCATCGGCCCGCAGGGCCCTCTACCTTGCTATTCTTTTGCCACGTTTCCCCGCCTGTTCTCGCCTTTGGGCAAAAGAAAAGAGCGAGCCGCACGGCCCGCCCTTAAAAGGTTACTTACTGCTTGACAGTGCAGCGCTTGCGGTCACGGCCAACGCGCTCGAAATGAACGCGGCCATCAACCAGAGCGTACAGGGTGTCATCGCTGCCGATGCCGACGCCCTCACCCGGATGGATGTGGGTGCCGCGCTGACGGACCAGAATGTTGCCGGCCAGAACAAACTGACCGTCGCCGCGCTTAACGCCGAGGCGCTTGGACTCGGAATCACGGCCGTTCTTGGTAGAACCTACGCCTTTCTTATGTGCCATTGTGCTTAACCTCCTTAGCCGTTGATCGCGGTGATTTCCACCTTGGTGTAGGGCTGACGATGGCCCTTGCGAACCATGCTGCCCTTCTTGGGACGATAGGTGATGATGTTGAGCTTCTTGCCCTTGCCGTTCTTGATGACCTTGCCGACAACGGTAGCGCCTTCAACAACGGGAGCGCCAACCTTAACAGCGCCCTCCTCGCCAACGGCCAGGACTTTTTCGAAGGTGACTTCGCTGTCAGCCTCAGCGTTCAGCTTCTCAACAAAAATGCTGTCGCCAACTTTGACGCTGTACTGCTTGCCACCGGTCAGAATAACTGCGTACATGTGATAACCTCTTTCAATAAGTCTCGCTGGATGCGGGGCGGCGTGCAAATGCACACACTTGCAGAGCCCATGCCATGCGGCCTAATTATCATACCACATGCGCCCGGTTCCGTCAAGATGCTTTTTGAAATAATTTCAAATAGCAACGCCATTTTGCATGGCGGCAGCCTGGGTGGTGTTCTTCATCAGCATGGCGCGGGTCATGGGGCCAACGCCGCCGGGCACCGGGGTGATGTAACCCGCCACGGCGCTTGCTTCCTCAAAGTTCACATCGCCGTGCAGCTTGCCGTCCGCACCGCGGTTGATGCCAACATCGATCACCACGGCGCCGGGCTTGACCATATCGCCGGTCACAAAACCAGCGCGGCCAACGGCTGCAACCAGAATATCCGCGTTGGCGCAGATTTCTTTCAGGTTGGCCGTGTGGGAATGGCAGACCGTAACGGTTGCATTTTTAGCCAGCAGCAACAGGGCTGCGGGCTTGCCCACAATGTTGGAACGGCCGATGACCACGGCGTTTTTGCCGTCAATTTTGGTGCCGGTAGATTCGATCATGCGGATGCAGCCCGCCGGGGTGCAGGGCAAAAAGCAGGGCTGGCCGGTCTGCATACGGCCCACGTTGACAGGGGAAAAACCGTCCACGTCCTTTTCCGGCGGGATGGCGTCAATCACGGCGCGCTCATCGATCTGCTTGGGCAGCGGCAGCTGAACCAGAATGCCGTTTACGATTTTGTCGGCTGCCAGCTCTGCAATTTTGGCCAGCAGTTCTTCCTGGGTGGTGGTTTCCGGCATGCGCAGTTCCAGGCTCTTGATGCCGCATTCGCCGCAGTCCTTTACCTTGCCGCGCACATACACCTGGCTGGCGGGGTTTTCGCCCACCAGAATCACAGCCAGGCAGGGTTCGATGCCCTTGGCTTTCAGGGCCGCTGCTTCGGCGGCAGCTTCGGCTTTGGTTGCGGCCGCAAGGGCCTTTCCGTCAATGATCTGTGCACTCATCTTTGCATTCCCTCCTGCGGTTTTCAGGTGCAGGATGCACCTAAACGTTACTCCCCTGCTTCGTCCTCCGGGGCCGGGGTTTCCGGCGCTTCGGCGGGCTGCTGGGGTTCGGCTACCACATTCCCCTCTTCTATCGCTTCACCATTGTCACTATTATCTTCCACTTTTTCCGCTTCGTCAAGGTCAAATTCCTCCAGGCGGCGGTTCATGGCGGCAGTGGCCTGAACAAATTCGCGATGGGACGCACTTGCGGGCAGTTCATCCACCACAAAATAAGTTCCGGCGGCATCCAGTTTTTTCAGGTTGCTCACCTGCAGCGGCACCATCAGCTGCGCGCCCTTAAATCGCTGCAACCCGGCCACCAGCAGCACCACCGCCGTGGCCACAGACACCAGTGCCACCAGCTGGCTGGTGCGCAGGGTGGAAGTGACCATCAGCGCATCGGTGCGCAGACCCTCGATCCAGTAGCGGCCCAGGCCGTACCAGATGATGTAGAGCAGAAACAGTTCGCCGTTAAAGCGGCGCTTTTTGATATGGCTTGCCAGCAGCACAAACCCCACCAGGCACCAGATGCTCTCGTACAGGAAGGTCGGGTGTATCGGCTGGGTGGGGTCCACCGTAACGCCCTCAGCGGCCAGGGTGGCCTGTACGCTGAGCAGGTAGTTATAGGTACCCTCGCTGTACATGCCCCAGGGCAGCGTGGTGTTGCTGCCGAAAGCTTCCTGGTTGACAAAGTTGCCCCAGCGGCCCACGCCCTGACCAATCAGGAAGCATATCCCAACCAGATCAAAGAGCGGCAGGATGGGAATGCGGCGGATCTTGGCCATCAGGCCGCCAAACACAAATGCGCCGATGACCGCGCCGTAAATGGCAATACCGCCCTGGCGGATATCAATCATCTGCCAGATGCTTTCATACTTGAACGGCGCAAACACAATATAATAAATGCGCGCGCAGACGATTGCCATGACCGCGCCCACCAGGATCACATCGATCAGGCGGTCGGAGTTGATGCCGAAATCATCCGCATTGCGGAAAGCAAACAGCATGGCAAGCACCATGCCCGCGGCGATGATCACACCGTACCAGTAAATGTTGAAACCGCCAATGCTGAGCGCAACGCGGTTGATGGTAAATTCCAGCCCAAGGCCGGGAAACTGAACATCAAAAGACATCTGCCATTACACCTCATTCCTTCGGGTCGATCTGGATATAGGCGCTGTTTTCTTCCAGCAGCATGGTTTGCAGTGCCTTGTTCACATCGTCAACGGTCAAAGTGGCCAGCGCTTCAATTTCATCTGCCAGGGTGCGGCCTTTCAGGAAGGCCATGCCCATCTCCTCGGCGGCATCGTCCACGTTCTCCACATCAGCCAGCATTTCGCCGTACATCTGGTTTTTGACCAGGGTAAACAGCTCCGGGTCTACGCCGTTTTGGCGCAGGCGGGCAATTTCATCCCGCACCATCTGGGCAACCTCACGCGGGGTCTCACTTTCACCGGTAAAAGCGATGATGCAGGCTCCCTCGGTGGAAAGATAATCGCCGCTGAACTCCGGGTTGACCAGCGATTCATCATACAGCTTGCGGTACAGATTCGTCAGCCCGCCGCAGATCAGGTCCGGCAGCAGGTCTGCAATGACCTCCATGCGGGTATCGCCGCGGTTGATGGCGGCTTCCTTGTAGCCAAGGGCAAAGCAGGGCTTGTTGACCGGCATGGTAAAGGTGGTTTCTTTGTGCTGCACCGTATCGGCTTCCTGCGGGAAGATGGTTTCCACCTGCGGGGGTTCCACTGCGTCATACACACCGTTGCGGCGGCAGGCTTCCACAGCCTGATCCAGCGTGATGTTGCCCGCAACGGAAAGTACCATGTTGCCGGGGCGGTAGAACGCATCGGTGCAGGCGTACAGCAGTTCGGGCGTCAGCTCGGCAATGCTCTGGGTGGTGCCGGCGATATCGTCCCGGATGGGATGGCTTTTATACAGGCAGCGGAACAGTGCGGTCAGCAGCCGCCAATCCGGGCTGTCGTCATACATTTTGATTTCCTGCCCGATGATGCCCTGCTCCTTGGCGATGGTCTCCTTGGTAAACCAGGGATGACCGACCATGTTGAGCAGAATATCCAGGTTTTCATCCGTCATGCCGGTTGCGGTAAAAATATAGCAGGTGCGGTCATAGCTGGTAAAAGCGTTTGCCGCAGCGCCAGTTTTGGCATACAGGTCGAACGCATCGCCCTGCTCGGATTCAAACATTTTATGTTCCAGAAAGTGCGCGGTACCGGCGGGCAGCTGGATCCGTTTGCCGTTAAGGGTAAATTCCCGCACAACGGAGCCAAAGTTGGTGGCGTACATGGCGTGTACCGAGCTGTAGCCCGGCATAGTGCGGCACAAAACCGTCAAGCCGCTGGGCAGGGTCACGCTCTGGCAGTTGACCGCCCCCGCGGCTTTTTCCCGGATGGCAGCCGGGCTGTGTTCTGCGTGTTCCATCATGCGTTTTCCCCCTCCCCTTTTGCCGTCAGCGTGTAGCCAACAGAGTAACGGTAACTCTGCAGCACTTCGCGCACTTCGTCCGCCGTAACGGCGTTGGTCAGCACCTTGCCGTACTCCGGCGGGGCCAGCGCTTCGTCACGCAGGATCTGGCCATAGTACCAGCTTTCCAGTCCTCCGAGGGAATCCCCCAGCGAATCCAGGCTGGAAAGCAGGCTGCGGCGGCAGTCGTCCATTTCCTGTTCGGTGATAGGGCCGGTGCACAGGTCGTTCAGTTCTTTCAGGATCGCAGCTTCAGCTTGGGCTTCGCGGCCCGGCTCCACGCCGGAATCCACCATCATCACACCGGTGGCGCGCAGAGCGCTGGAACCGCAGTAATAGCAAAGGCTCTGTTTTTCGCGCACATTGCGGAACAGGCGGCTGGTGGTGGAGCCGCCAAACACGCTCATTGCCATCCGCATCACGGTAATGCTGGGCAGGTCCTCCGGCGTGCCGCGGGTAAACAGCATACACAGCTTGGCCTGGGTCAGGCCGGGGATTTCCTCGCTGAAGTGCTGGGTTTCAATAATGGGCATGGCCAGCGGCATGGCAAAGCGCTGGGGGCTGCGGGCAGCGCCAGCCAGCTTTTGCAGCAGCAGCTCTTCCACCAGGGCGGGATCCGCCCCCTGCACCATCACATCAATGGATGCCAGCGAAAGGATGCGGTCATACTCGGCTTTCAGAGTCTGGGGCGTTACGTTGGGCAGGTCACTTTTGTAGCCGCCCAGCTCAATGCCTGCCGGGGAATCGCCGTAAAATTTGCGGCGGGCCTGGCGCACACAGTACAGGCGCTTATTGTTGAACTCGGCATCCAGGCGGCGGGCCAGGGATTCTTTTTCAATGCGCACAGCCTCCGGGTCAAACACACCATCAATCAGGTACGGCTCAAAGATGGTACCAAAGGCGATATCGGCATATTCACGGGTCAGATTCTCACCGTCAAGGGCAAAGCGATCCTTGATGCCGCAGATGTCCACCGTCAGCACGCGGTCAATTCCGGCGCTGCTCTGGTCCACGCCAAGGTCGGCACCGTACAGCCGCGCCAATTTGCGGGAAAGCTCCGTCATATCCGGGCAGCCCGCATAGCCGCGTTCCAGCACCAGCGGCAGCACAGCGGCATCCGTTGCGCTGCGGCGCAATGCCGGGTAGCGCAGATGGATGGTAATGCGGCAGCGGTTAAATTTTTCGGCATCCAATGTGGTGATAAATACACCGGGAGCCAGTTTTTTACGTTCCAAATCAGTATCCTCCGAATTTCTTCCGAATTCCTCGGATGATGGGTCCCGCCCTTAAAACGATGTGCGGCGTTTGCCGGTCATGGCGGCAACGTCCAGGGCCAAAACCGTGGTGTGTTCCACCATTTCCGGCTCAAAGGGCAGGTCCGGGCAGTGGTAATGCTGCATCAGCGCCTGCAGGGCGGTCAGCTTTTCCCTGCCTTCCACAAAGCGGACGGTCCCGCGGCCAATGACGCTCTGGTAGTTCATGCCATAAGTGCAGGAGGTTGCCCCGCCGCTTACGGTGCCGGGGCAGTCAGCTTCAAAGCTCACATTGGGGTCGGCGCGCAGCAGATCCAGCTTGGTGCCAACGGGGGCACAGTGGAAATACAGCGTCAGGCTTTGCGGCCCGGCGGCCATACCAAAGTTCAGCGGAACAAGGTACGGCACGCCGGATGCCGGGTCGTTGATGGCAACGCGGCAGACGGGGCACTGTTCCAAAATGGCAAGTTGGCCCTCCAGGTCCGCCACTTCACGATCCTTACGGCGCATTACGCTTCCTCCTTTGCGGCAAAATAGGCAATGCTTTGCTGGGCAGCGGTTTCGATCAGGTCTGCCAGCTCCTGCAATGTACCAAACTTGCGCACAGCGCACAGGTAGTGGTGGAATTCCAGCACCGGCGTCTGGCCATAGGTATCGCCATGGTAGCCCGGCACATAGGTTTCGCAGGTAACAGGGGCGTTGGCGGCATCCACGGTGGGGCGGCGGCCAATGCCGGTTGCGGATGGCCACCAGCGGCCATCCAGCCAGATGCGGGTCAGGTACACGCCGGTGCAGGGCTGCAAAGCGTCTGCGGGATAGTTCTGGTTGATGGTGGGTTTGCCCAGCTTGGAGGTGCCGATGCCCTTGCCGTGGCGCACCGGCCAGTCAATGCAGTAGGGCGCCCCCAGCATGGCGTTGGCATCCTCGATGCGGCCTTCCTCCAGCGCGGCACGGATGCGAGTGGAGGAAACCGTCTGCCCGCCGTATTGTGCCATGTCCACAATGGTCACGGCAATGCCCAGCGGGGCGCACAGCTCCTTCAGGCGGTCCACATTCCCGGCGGCATATGCGCCAAAGGTAAAGTTATCGCCGCAGAACACCGCCTTGGCGGCAAAGCATTCCACCAGAATTTTGTTGACGAAATCTTCCGGGCTTAAGCTGCGGAAGGATTCAAACGGGGGTTCCATATAGGCGGTAATGCCCAAAGCGGCAACGCGGGCATGCTTTTGCCCAGCGGACAAGATACGCCCGCCCTTGAGCGACTGCCCGCCCGGCAGGCTGAAGGTAAAAGCCGCGGGGGTCAGGCCGTGGGCCGCAGCGTATTCCACCGCTGCCCCCAGCACACGGCGGTGCCCAAGGTGAACACCGTCAAAATAGCCCAAGGCCACGGCGCTGCCGTTGGGTGCGCCCACCGGGGCCAGTGTATTCAAAATATTCATGGTAGTTGGCATACTTCCTGTTGTTGAGCGGACAGCGGTTCTGCCCGTTGCGGTTTGGGTGCAGGCGTTCACGCCCGCTCGCAGAAGATCTTTTCCACCTGCAGCACACCCTGCGTCACGTTGGCAAGCCCCAAAAAGGTACCTGCGGCATCATACACGCGGTATTTGCCGTCCTGTGCGCGGTAGTGGCTGGTGGGGCAGCCGTTGAAGAGGTGCTTTTTCACTGCATCGTCCACCGTCAGGGCAGGCAGCGAGGCAAACACGTGTTCCACCGGCAGCAGCCATCCACTTTGCTGCAGGGTACCTGCTTCGGCAGCGGCCAGGATTTCCGGCAGGGTGTGGCATTCCTCAATCTTGAATGCCCCGGCGCGGGTGCGGCGCAGTGCCGCCAATGTGGCGGGCACGCCCAAAGCTGTACCGATATCCTCCGCCAGAACGCGGATGTAGGTGCCCTTGGAGCAGCTGACTCGGATGGTATAATCCCCCGGTGCCGGGCTGCCCAGGTAGGTAATCTCATAAATCGTGATGGGGCGCGGGGTGCGCTCCACCGTCTGGCCTTTGCGGGCCGCCTTGTACAGCGGCTGGCCGTTGATCTTGACCGCTGAATACATCGGCGGCAGCTGCATCTGCCGGCCCATAAACTGCGGCAAAACGGCTTTCAGCTCTGCTTCACCCACCGTAACAGGAGCGGTTTCCAGCGCAGTGCCGGTCACATCGCCGGTATCGGTGCGCAGGCCAAGGCGAATGGTAGCTTCATAGGTTTTATCATGGTCAGGCTGGCGGTCCGCCGCGGCGGTGGCATTGCCGATAAACACGGCGAGCACACCAGTCGCCATAGGATCCAGTGTGCCCGCGTGCCCCAGCCTGCGCGTTCCCAGCGCACCGCGCAGCTTGGCCAGCACATCAAAGCTGGTCCAGCCCGCAGGTTTATCAACTGGGAGAATGGCACAAGTATTCATTGGGGTTTTCCTTTTCAGTTTATTGTGCTGCATTCGGCAGCAGCACCCAGCTGCGGTGCCAGCCTTGCGGCGGCAAGCAGATGGTGCCATCTTGCAGGTTTACAGGCGTGTGCCGCATTCCCGTGTGCTGCGCGTTGTGGTGCAGCTGGCCTTCAACCAGCGTCCTGATCCAGCAAGCCGCAGCGCTGCAACTCCTTGCGGACTTCCTCCAGCACGGCATGCTTGGCGTTATCCAGGTTGCCGCTGATCTCGCACCCGGCTGCGCGGGCATGGCCGCCGCCGCCCAGGTGGCGCGCAATGTTGCAGGCATCAATGCTGCCCGATGTACGCACGCTGATGCGGAAGCTGCCATCCCGCTGCTGGCGGTAGGTCAGGCCAACCTCCACGCCTTCAATGGAGCGCGGCAGGCTGGTCAGATCCTCCAGCTCGGCACCCACCACGCCGGAAGATTCGATCTGGTCCCAGGTCAGGCAGATCACGGCGCACAGGTCGTTGAAATAATATTCCAGGCTTTCCATCGCCATGCGTTCCGCAGTTATGCGGGCATGGGAGCGGGATTCAAACAGGCGGGCATTCAGTTTTTCCACATCGGCACCGGCTTCCATCAGGCGGGCCGCCGCCATATGGGTGCGGGGCGTGGTACTGGCAAACTTAAAGCAGCCGGTATCGGTTGCAATGCCGGTATACAGGCAGTTGGCGATCTGCGGCGTAATGGTCACGCCCATATCCACGATCACATCCAGCAAAAACTCGCAGGCCGCGGCGGCGCCGGGATCCAGCAGGGTTTCATAGGCATAGCCGCTGTTGCTGGCATGGTGGTCAATGCAAAGGTTGGTATGGGCGGCATACTGCGGCACATTGTTATTTTCGCCAAAAAGCTGGATGCTGGCAACATCCACCGCCACCACAAATGCAGGGTTAAAGCTGCCGTCAAACCAGCGCAGCTCCATATAATCATACATTTTGGGGATGGGGTCGCTGCATAAAATCGCGGCGTTTTTGCCCAGCGCCTTGAGCGCAAGATACAGTGCACCGGCGCAGCCGATGGTATCGCCATCGGGGTTTTTGTGGCAAAGGATCAGGATATCGTCCGCGCCGCGCAGACGCAGCACGGCTGTCTGCCGATCCACAGATTCGGTCATAAGGCTCCTCTTTTCTCGGCCGCGATTGGGGGCTATTCCCTCTCCCCCGTTGGTTCCGGCCTTTGGGAAGGCGCAGCTGCAAGCGTAAATTTCAACTGCGCGTTTTGGTCGATGACTGGCTGCAGCACCAGTTAAGATGTATCTGAAAGCAACGAAAACGACAGATATTTCGCAAGCACAAGCAGGATGTAAAGCAAAGAACCGCAGGGATCCTTTGTGTTTTTTAGCGCAAAATCTGGCTGTGTTTATAAAAACAGACTACATTTTCGACTTTTCAGATACAGTCTGGGCAGGTTATTCCTGCTCTTCCGGTTCTGCCGGTGCTGCGGGGTGTGCTTTTTCAATATCCTGCAGCAGCTGGTCAATGTGCACTGCGTAAGCAGCGCTGTCATCCTTGGTAAACACAAAGCGCGGGGCTTTGCGGATGTGCATGCGGCGGCTGACTTCGGTGCGGATATGGCCCGAAGCTTTGTTCAGGGCTTTCACCACCGGGTCCGCGCCGCCTTCGCGCCCCATCACACTGATGTACACCTTGGCGACATCCAGGTCCGGGGTAACATCAAGCCGGGTCACAGTCAACAGACCACCCAAAACGCGGGGGTCCTTCATTTCGCCGATAATGGCGATCAGCTCGCGTTTCATATCCTGTGCCATACGGCCATGGTTTTTGCTTGGCATAACTTTACCTCATAAAGCCCCCTGCGGGGCTTGTCAAACAAGCGGGAACGGCTCAATGCCGGATCAATCGCGGTATTCTTCCAGCTTGAAGCACTCGAATACGTCACCCTCTTTGACGTCGGAGAACTTCTGCAGGGTGATGCCGCATTCATAGCCTTCGGCCACTTCCTTGGCGTCATCCTTGAAGCGCTTCAGGGATGCAATGGCATCCTCGCAGATGACGATACCGTCACGCACCAGGCGCAGCTGGGCATCGCGGGTGATCTTGCCGGAAGTAACACGGCAGCCGGAAACAGTGCCAACGCTGGAAATCTTGTAGACCTGGCGAACCTGTGCTTCGCCCAAGGCGACTTCGCGCACCTTGGGGGCCAGCATGCCCTTCATAGCGTCGGAAACATCGTTGATGGCATCGTAAATGACGCGGTACATACGCATTTCAACACCGGCCTGCTCGGCTTCGGCCTTGGCAACAGCGTCCGGGCGGACATTGAAGCCGATGATGATGGCGTTGGAAGCATCGGCCAGAGAAACATCGGACTTGGAAATTGCACCAACACCGGCATGGATGACGCGCACGCGCACTTCATCGTTGCTGAGCTTTTCCAGGCTCTGTTTCACAGCTTCGGCGCTGCCCTGAACGTCAGCCTTGACAACAATGGGCAGTTCCTTCATATCGTTCTGGGCCATCTGGTCAAACAGGTTATCCAGGGTGACCTTGGTGTAAGCAGCAAACTGCTTTTCCTTGGCTTCGGTGGTACGCTTGTCAGCCAGTTCACGGGCCAGGCGTTCATCCTCAACAGCCTCGAAGATATCGCCGGCGGTGGGCACTTCAGTCAGGCCGGTGATCTCCACAGGGGTGGAAGGACCGGCGGATTCGATCTCAACGCCCTTATCGTTGCGCATGGTACGCACACGGCCAACGGCGGTACCGGCAATCAGACAGTCGCCCTTGTGCAGGGTGCCGTTCTGAACCAGCAGGGTGGCAATGGTGCCCTGGCCCTTATCCAGGCGGGCTTCCACAACGGCACCCTTGGCGCGGCGGTTGGGGTTGGCTTTCAGCTCCATGACCTCTGCTTCCAGAACAATGCGTTCCAGCAGGTCCTGGATGCCTGCGCCAGTAGCAGCAGACACGGGGATGCAGGCAGTTTCGCCGCCCCAGTCTTCGGGCACGATCTCGTACTTGGTCAGCTGTTCCTTCACGCGCTCCGGGTTAGCGGTCGGCTTATCCATCTTGTTGATGGCAACGATCAGCTTGACGTTGGCAGCCTTAGCGTGGTTGATGGACTCGATGGTCTGGGGCATGATGCCGTCATCGGCAGCAACGACCAGAACCGCGATATCGGTCATATCCGCGCCGCGGGCACGCATGGCGGTAAAGGCTTCGTGGCCCGGCGTATCCAGGAAGGTAACGGGGCTGCCGTTGACATTGACCTGGTAAGCGCCGATGGCCTGGGTAATGCCGCCGGCTTCGCCTGCGGTAACGTTAGTGGAACGGATGCGGTCCAGGATGGAAGTTTTGCCGTGGTCAACGTGGCCCATAACAACAACGACCGGCGGACGTTCGACCAACTGATCGGCGCTGTCCTCTTCCTGGGTGAACAGGCGCTCTTCGATAGAAACATGAACTTCATGCTCCACCTTTGCGTGGAATTCCTCTGCGATCAGGGCTGCGGAATCGAAATCGATCACATCGGAAGCAGCGTGCATTTCGCCCATCTGCATGAACTTGGCAACAACCTTGGCCACGTTCTGCTTCAGGCGGGTAGCCAGCTCACCAACGGTAATCTCATCGGGGATGGAGATTTTGAGCTGGGCGTTGCGGGCCTTTTCCAGCTGGATGCGCTGCAAGCGCTCGGCTTCGGTTTCACGGCGGCGGCCAAACTGCTGGCCGCGGCGGTTATTGCGGTTGTTGAACTTTTCTTTTTTGCCGGTGGGGGCGTTCTTGCGCTTGCTGGGCATATTGCGGCTGTCGGCCAGGTCATCATAGCGGGCGCTGAACTTATCCACGTTCACATCCACGGTGCGGGTATCCACAGACACCTGGGCGCGGTCAACCTTGACCTGCTCGGTGGCGACGGGCTCCTTAATGCCGGTCTCGCTGGCCAGCTCCTGCATGGTCACGCGCTTTTCGCTGCGCTTTTCGGCCTGCTTGTTATCATTGCGCTTATCATTGCGCTTATCATTGCGCTTTTCCTGCTGGACCGGTTTGGGCTGTGCTGCCTTGGGCTGTGCTGCCTTGGGCTGCGCATTCTGGGCGGGCTTGGCCTGCTCCGCTTTCGGCTCTGCCTTGGGGGCTTCCGGCTGCTTGGGCTGGGGCTTAGCGGCCTCCGGCTTCGGCTCTTCTTTTTTTGCCTGGAGCTTTGCTTCGGGCTTTTTGGTTTCCTGCTTGACGGGCTGCGGCTCCTTGCCGGATGCCAGATACTCGCCCAGGTCCTTGACGGCGGTTTCGCGGGTCAGGGCTTCCAGCAGGGCGTTGACCTCGTTTTCTTCAAAGGTCGCGCCCGTCTTGCGGGTCTCGCCGGTCAGCTCCGCAAAAGTCTCGATAACCTTTTTGGTGCTGATGCCAAAATCTTTTGCAATATCCGTAACTTTGTATTTGAAATCAACCATTGGCTGAATCCTCCTTCACTTGCTTTTTGAGGTAGCCTGCACACAGGTGTGCAAGGTTTTCGTCCGTAACCGCAAATACAGCAGCAGGCTTTGGCGTAAGCATGCGCAGGTCCTCGCCTTTCAGCGGCATCACCGCGCAGGGGATCACCCCGCGGCAGGTATCCTGCATATGCTGCGTGGTGCGCTTGCTGGCGTCGCAGGCCAGCAGCACCAGGCATGCCTTGCCCCGCATCACAGCTTCTTCCACACGGTCATAGCCGTGCAGCAGCTTGCCGGCTTTGCGGCAAATTCCCAATGCACCCAACAATGGGTCCTTATCATTCGCCACGGGGCATCGCCTCCTTTACTGCCTGCTCGGCACAGGCCATCTCCTCGGTCAGGCGCTCAAACACCTCATCCGGCACCGGCACCCCAAAGGCATGTTCCAGCCGCTTGGCCTTGCGTGCTTTGGCCAGGCACGCTGCCGACGGGCACAGGTATGCGCCGCGGCCGGAGCGCTTGCCGGTCAGATCCACGCTGACTTCACCTTCGGGGCTGCGCACAATGCGCACCAGTTCTTTTTTCGGTTTTTGGGTGTTGCACCCAACGCACCGGCGCACCGGCACCTTTTTTTGCGGTTTTTGTTGCAAATGGCTGACCTCTTTTCAGTCTCAGCGCCGCATTGCACGGCGTGTGCTCATTATTCCTTGCCGGTTTCCGGGGTGGTCTCGGCGGCGGGGGCTTCGGCCGGCTGTTCAACCGGGGTTTCGTCCTCCTCGCCATAGTAGCCGGATTCCGGGCGGATGTCAATATTATAGCCGGTCAGGTGGGCGCACAGGCGCACATTCTGGCCCTTGTTGCCAATGGCAAGGCTCAGCTGGTGGTCAGGCACGGTCACGCGGCAGCTCTTGGTTTCGCCGGGCAGCAGCTCCACCTTGACAACCTTTGCCGGGGACAGAGCTGCGGAGATGAACTCGTTGATGTCCTCGCTCCAGCGGATGATATCAATCTTTTCGCCGCCCAGCTCTTCCACGATCTTTTCCACGCGGGAGCCATGGGCGCCGATGCAGGCACCGACGGGGTCAACATCGGGGTTTTTGCTCCACACAGCCATCTTGGTGCGGGCACCAGCCTCACGGGCAATGGCCTTGATCTCAACGGTGCCGTCATAGATTTCGGGCACTTCCAGCTCAAACATGCGCTTAACCAGGCCGGGATGGGTGCGGCTGATGGTCACGCGGGGGCCGCGCTCGGTTGCCAGAACATCGACCACATAAACCTGGACCATCTGGCCTTCGGTAAAGTGTTCGCCGGGCACCTGCTCGTTTTTGGGCAGAACAGCGCTGCCGCCCTTGCCGAGATCCAGCACGATGTTGCCGCGCTCTGCATCCACAGCGGTAACGGTGCCGGTGATGATCTCGTGTGCGCGGGACTGCATCTCGCTGCACTGCAGGCTGCGCTCGCCTTCGCGCAGGCCCTGGCGGATCACATGCTTTGCGGTCTGGGCGGCAATGCGGCCAAACTCTTTGGTCTTGAGGGGGGTAACAAGGCGCTGGCCCACTTTATAGGTCTTGCGGATCTTCTGGGCATCTTCCAGGCTGACCTGGGTGTGGGGGTTCTCAACTTCCTCCACAATGTCCTGCAAAAGGCTTGCGCGAAATGCGCCGATGTTGGGGTCGATATCCACAACGACGTTATCGTCCTCGACCTCATAGTCCTTTTTGACAGCAATGACAATGGCGGCCTTGATCTTGTCGATCAGGTAGTCTGCCGGCAGTCCGCGCTCCTTTTCCAGTGCGGCCAGTGCGTCAAAAAATTCGTTGTTATTCGTTGCCATGTTAGTCCTCCGTTCAATATCGCTCAAAACAAATCTTCATCGTCACACAGTTTTACATACCCTGCGGCTTTTGCCGGGAAGGTATAATCCCCGTCATCGCTTTTCAGCGTCACCATGCCGTCAGCGGAAAGCCCTTCCAGAATGCCCTCCGCATCGCGGCGGCCCTGTTCGTCCGGGCGGATCAGGTGGGCAGCGCATTTCTGGCCTTTCAGCTGTTCATAGTGTTCGGGGCGGGTCAGTCGGCGGCCCAGGCCGGGGCTGCCAACCTCAAGGTAGTAGCTCTGGTCAATAGGGTCGGCCTCGTCCAGAATCGGGTCGATGGCACGGGAAACCGCCTCGCAGGTATCCGTATCCAGCGGCTCGTCGCGGTCGATCAGAACGCGCAGGAACCAGTCCGGGCCTTCTTTTTCAAAGCGGACATCCCACAGGCGCAGGCCGAAACCTTCGACCGTGGGGCGGACAAGTGCTTCCACAACGGCTGCGGCACCGCCGGGCTGATGGTTTTTGCCTTTGGCCATAAAAAATCTCCCTATCATAAAAAGAAAGCGGACCTTTGACAGCCCACTTTCCATAAAATCATCATCGAACAATAAGAATATAGCATACCGCGGCAAAAAATGCAAGGGGTTTGGCTCATTTTGCGAGAAATTGTAACCAAAATATCCCTTTTAGCCGCCTTTTATGCGCCCGGCTCTTGACGGCGCAGCGTGCTTCCGGTATAATATCGTTATAAGATATCGTGTTACGATATTACGCTTTGCTGCCAAAGGAGGTGCTGCCCCATGCCGAAACAGGCGCTGGAGAGCCTGACAGAATCCATGTTTTACCTGTTGATGGCCTTGACCCAGGGTGAGCGCTGCGGCACTGAGATCACCGCATTTGCCGCCGAGATCACCGCCGGGCGGGTCAAGATTGGCCCGGCAACGCTGTATACCCTGCTGGGCAAGTTTGAAAAAGAAGGCCTGATTGCCGAAACGTCCGTGCTGGGCTGCAAGCGGTATTATCAGATCACCCCCGCAGGCAGAGCCGCCTATGCAGCCGAGTGTACCCGGCTGCAGCTCTGCCTGCAAAACGCGGCCGCGGCGGCGCAGGGCGCTTTTGCCCCCGCTGCCCTGCCGGGGAAGGAGCTTGACGACCATGACCAAAGCACGCTGCAACCCCCTTTGGCAGCCCATCCCCTGCCCACTGTCTGACATTGAGGGGCTGGAAAGCTGGCTGGGCGATATGGCCGCACAGGGGCTTGTGCCTGTAACAATCGGCCAGAACTTTGCCCGCTTCCGCTGCAGTCAGCCCAAAGCCGTGCGCTACCGGCTGAACGCCAAGCCCACGCCGGAAACATTTTTAGAATCTGCCCCCGGCACCCCGGATGGCGAGGAACGCGCCCTGGCGCAGGAATGCGGCTGGTATTATGTTACCGCCGTGGGAGACTTTTTCCTGTACGCCTGCGAGGATAGTGATGCGCCGGAGCTGAACACCGACCCGCAGGTACAGGCGCTCAGCCTGCGCTATGCCAAGCGGCAGGTATTCGCCCCCGCCGGGCTGCTGGCTTACTGGCTGGTAACGTTTTGGGTGCGGTACGCCATGGGCGTCTGGCACACGCCGGTGATCGACTTTGTGGATCTTGGCTGGCTGAGCTTCTGCTATCTGGGGCTATTGGCCGCCGCGCTGGTCAGCGTGGTACATAACACCGTGCTGCTGTACCGGTTTTCTGCCCGGTTAACGCGCGGTGCGGAGCCGGAGCGGCACAAGAACTGGCGTAAGGGTGCCGGGCGGTATCTGGTTGGGCGGGTGCTGGCGGCGCTGCTGTTTGTGCTGACCATTGTGTGGACCTTTGCCGGTTCTGCCATGGAAAAGAGCCGGCACGGCGGCATTCCGCTGGAAGATTACACCGCTCCCCTGCCGTTTGCCACCCTGGACGATTACGCCGGGCAGCCCACCGCGCTGGATGCCGACGCCGCCCCCGCGGCCAGTTTTGTGCTGGTGCAGCGGTTGCCGCTGGCCCCGACCTTTATCAAATATGAAGCCCACGGCCAGGCCGGCGCGAATGGGCTGCGTGGTGCACTATATGTAGAGTATTACGAATGTATCACCCCGCAGCTGGCCCAGACGATGTACCGCGAAGGCAAAGCCAACGGGCTGCACAACTTTCCCGAAACCGCCGCCGATGCTGCCAACGGTTCCATCTACTGCCGCACGCTGGTGGACGGCAATAAAGTGCTGCGGGTGCTGCTGTTCCAGTACCAGGAGGAACAGATTCCCTTGCAGGAGCTTGAAGCGATCTGCAAAAGCGGATTTGCTGCATCGGGTGAATCAGCTTAAACCTGCTAAACCGGCAGAATTTCTTTATTTTTTCTCTATACAAAACACAAAACAAACAGCGCCGCCGCCCTACCTTGCTGCGTGGGGCGGCGGCGCTTTGCTGTTATAATTTTATGCTTTTTATGTTACGGCCGCGGCATCTGCTTTGCCGTATCAGAATGCCCATTCACCGTTGGTGAAGATAGTCACTTCTTTGCCGTCCTTGGTGGTGCCGATGACGTTGGTATCCGGCGCGCCGATCATGACATCCTCATGGATGGCGGAATCGTTCAGGCCCTTGGCCAGCAGCTCGGTGCGGTTCATCTTGCTGCCGCCCTTGATATTGGTCGGGTAGCCCGCGCCAAAAGCAATATGGCAGGCAGCGTTTTCATCAAACAGGGTGTTGTAGAACAGCACGCCGCTCTGGTTGATGGGGCTGGATGCCGGAACCAGGGCGATCTCGCCAATGCGGCAGGCGTTCTCGTCGGTGGAGAGCAGCTCGGCCAGCAGGCTGGCGTTCTTCTCCGCGCCATGCTCAACAACTTTGCCGTCCTTGAAGGTCACATGCCAGCCCTCAATCAGCTGGCCGTTGTACACATAGGGTTTGGTGCCGTACACAATGCCGTTCACCCGTTCGCGGTGGGGTGCGCAGAACACTTCCTCGGTGGGCACGTTGGCAATAAAATCGGTGCCGTTTTCCGCCTTGCTGGAAGCGCCCTCCCAGGTGGCATCATCTGCCAGACCAACGGTCAGGTCGGTGCCGTTGGAGCTGGTCATGTGGATATGGTCCAGGTTCCAGGCGTTCAGCTGGTCGCGGTGGCGGCGGCCTTCGGCCACATGGGCTTTCCAGGCGCTGACAGGGTCGCCGGTGGAAACGCGGCAGACATCAAAGATGAGTGCCCACAGCTTTTCCATCGCTTCCTCCACCGGGATGCCGGGGAAGACTTTTGCGGCCCAGGACGGTGCCGGAACAGCGGCCACACACCACTGTACACGGTCGTTCATCGTGTATTCCTGCCAGGGTTTCAGGAATTTGCGGCGGGCCAGGTTGACGCGGTTGATCTTGGCGGCATCCAGCCCGGCCAGTGCTTCAGGGTCAGCGGCGTGGATTGCCAGGGTGCAGCAGCCATCCGGGTCCTCGGCATAGTCCAGGTAGCTGCGCAGCTCATAGGGCTTCATGGCAGCCAGGTCTTCCTCTTTGGCATACTCATAATGCAGGCGGCTGAGTTTGTCATCCTCCCAACGCACGATGCAGTTTTTAGCACCGGCTTCATACCCGGCTTTGACGCAGGCATGGCCGAACTCCGGCATGGTGACCGGGCAGCGGATGATAAAATTCTGGCGCGGCTGAACATTGACACCGACTTTGACGATAAAATCGGCATACAGCTGAAGATAATGCTGGTTCATAAGGCATTCTCCTTTTTGTTGGCGCGGCTTTGGATTTTTAAGATACACCCCAGAGCACGCGTGTTTTGCATTCTGTGCCCAGTATACCGCATCTTCCCGGTTCTGAAAACCCCCGGTTATAACAAAGTTATTACTTGTGTATAAAAAAGTGCTTACCCGTGATAAACAGTAGTGAATAGAGAATAAAGAATCATGTCAGTGCGCCGCTGCGGGCGGCACAAATAAAATAGACGGGTTGCTCTGGCCGGAACGCTTTTTGCCGGAGTGACTGGCCTGATTCAAATGTGACGCGGTGGGCGTCACACAAGCATTATTCTTTATTCATTGTTTTTTCTTGTTCAGCTCCCTCACATCACATATCGGTCTGCCCTTACCATGTGAGTATCCGTGTCCTCAGTGGGCTTGCCGCTGTCGTCGGAGATAAAGCCCACATCTTTGGCTACCAGCTGCACAGCACCTTTTTGTGCGGCGGTGCACTGTACCATGCCGCATTCCAACAGCATCAGCTTTGCGGCAATCAGCTCCGGTTCCAGTTCCGGGGTCAGCGCCACCATGCCGCACTCTTTTACGCAAAGGCCGTCCGGGGCCTCCAGCATCCAATAGTCCACCTGTACCCTGCCCTGGCCCTGCAACAGTCTGCCACGCACTGTCTGAACTTTCTCTGCCTGCACACAGCTGGCGGAAAATGCTTTCTCCTGTGCGGCGGGCACCAGGGCGGTGCCGGTCACTTTGCAGTATTCCAGCTGGGGCAGCAGGGCGGCGCTTTCGTCTGTCAGGGTCAGCCTACCGTCCACATACAGTTTGTTGCCCTTGCGGCGGATCAGCGCGGCGGTCAGTTCGGCATCATCCTTGAGGTAGGCTGTTCCGTCCGGCACAATTTCCAGGTCGGTATCATCCTCAAACAGCGGGGCGGCCTGTGTGGCAAGGCTTTGGGCCAAAATTGCCCTGGGTGTATCGAACCGCACGCCCTGCTTTGCCAGGGCAGCGGCATCCAGCGCGGGGTCCAGCATCACAACACAGCGGGCCGCCCAGTACAGGGCCGGTTTGGCCCGCAGGGCAAAAGTGCTGTCCAGCACGGCGGTGTTTTTCAGCTGCACTGCACCGTCCGGCCAGGTGATGATCTGCCCGTTCACTGCCACATTGCCCAGCTTTCCGCTCAGGCTGCGCGGGCAGTATACCTGCCCGTTTACCGTAATCTGCAGATACCGCGCCAGCACTTCGGCCGAGCCGGAAGCAATTTTCAGTTCGCCGTTCACCGTCAGCACTGTGTCTGCTTCGGGTACATCGCCGGGGGTGACCTCCGCCACGCCGTTCACACTGCGCAGGGCAATATTCGGTTTGTCCGTTGCCAGATCACATTTTAAGGTAACGGGATAACGAGCAATCAGCTCTCTTGCGCGGTCGTTCAGCACCACCACATTGGCCCGCACTTCAATGACATCATAGGCGGCAAGGTTTTCCTCTTTCACGTTACGCAGGTCGCAAAAGTTTGCTTTAATCAGTAGTTTATTCGGCATCGTTTATTCCTCCATCAATAATTGGCTTAAGTATCGGCGGGCTTTGGCCAGCCGGGTGCGCACGGTGCCAGGCGGCAAACCGTACATTTTTCCCAGTTCCGCTGCGGTGTAGCCTTCCAGGTAGCGCTTGCGGAATAGCTCCTGCTCCGCCGGGGGCAGCAATTCCAACAGGCGGCGGGCTTCCGCTTCGGCAAAATCCGGATCCGGCGTTTCCGGTTCGGGCTTCAGCTCCGGCAGGGCGGCGTCTTCCCGCGCGGTACGGCGCATGGCATCCACAAACAAGTTGCGCGCCGTGCGGTACAGCCAGGCCCGGCGCTGGCTGGGGCCAAGGTCCTGCAATGTACCAATATTCTGCCATGCGCGCAGGAACGCTTCCTGCACCATATCCTGCGCGGCCGCATCACTGCGGCACAGCCCGCGGCAATAGGCGGTCAGCTCCGCGCGGTGGGCGCAAAACAGTTCTTCCAGCATGGGTTCTCCTTTGGGTCAGGCCGTGGGGCGCGGCCCGGTTTTATCTCCAGTTTTTATCCACGATAATAATTTTGATGCTGCACACGGGGGCATTCTCCTGTGTTTGTTTTTGCAAGGCCTTACACTGGGATAACGAACCGGGAGGGCAAAGTGTTTCAGCATTTGAAAAAAATATTTGTTCTGAACGTATTGTACCATGCCGGCGCCCGGCCCGCCAGCACTGCCCGCATAAACCGACGGCGCGCCGCATACCGTTGAAAAAACGGTTGGGAGGGCATGTTCTATGAAAGGTGACCCCGAAGAGCGCGCCGTGCAGATTGGGCGGTATCTGGTGCAAAGCGGCGCTACCGTGCGGGCGGCAGCGCAGGTGTTCGGCGTGAGCAAAAGTACCGTGTGGAAGGACCAGTGCCGCCTGCAGCACCTGGCCCCCGGCCTTTGGCAGGAGGTACGCGCCGTGCTGCTGTATAACAAAGCCCAGCGCCACCTGCGCGGCGGCGAAGCCACCCGCTGCAAATACCTGCACGCACAGCACAACCATGCGGATTAGGGGTTGCACCACAGCCCGCGCAACGGTATAATAGAAGCAAAAAATAAGGGCATGGGATCCATGCCTGCCGGAAGGTTGTGTATACAGCATGAAACGCAAGGATTACATCAGCTGGGACGAATACTTTATGGGTATTGCTATTTTGTCCGCCATGCGCTCCAAGGATGATTCCAGTCAGGTAGGGGCCTGCATTGTCAGCCCGGAAAACAAGATCCTTTCTCTTGGCTACAACGGCATGCCCATCGGCTGCAATGATGACGATATGCCCTGGGACCGCGAAGGTGACGAGCTGGAAACCAAATACATGTACGTCTGCCATGCGGAGCTGAACGCCATTTTGAACAGTGCTCACAGCGATCTGCGCGGTTCGCGGGTGTATGTGACGCTGTTCCCCTGCAACGAGTGCGCCAAGGCCATCATTCAGAGCGGCATCCGGGAAATCATCTATCTTTCGGATAAATACCATGATACCAACGCCAGCATTGCTTCGCGGCGGCTGTTCAACATGGCGGGGGTCAAGTACCGTGCTTACCATCCGCACGGGCGTGAAATCAGTTTTGAAGTATAAAGAACAACGAGGCAGGAAAGCATGAAAAGCATAATCATTGGCATTGCCGGCGGCACCGGAAGCGGCAAAACCACCCTGACGGAGCGCCTGCGGGACCATTTTGGCGCGGATGAAGTGAGCGTGATCAACCACGACAGCTACTATAAGCGGCATGACGAGCTGCCGTATGAAGAGCGCTGCAAGCTGAACTATGACCACCCGGATTCCTTTGATACCGAGCTGCTGGTGCAGCACCTGCAGGCTTTGCGCCGCGGCGAAAGCGTGAAGGTTCCGGTATATGATTACACGATCCACAACCGCAGCGATAAGACCATTACGGTACACCCGGCCCCGGTCATCATTGTGGAAGGCATCCTGATTTTTGCCAGCCAGGAGCTGTGCGATATGATGGATATGAAAGTGTTTGTGGATACCGATGCCGATGTGCGCATTCTGCGCCGCATTGTACGCGATGTTAAGGAGCGCGGCCGCACGCTGGACAGCGTGGTGAACCAGTACCTGACCACCGTTAAGCCGATGCACGAGCAGTTTGTGGAGCCCAGCAAACGCAAAGCCGATTTGATCGTGCCCGAAGGCGGCCGCAACATGGTGGCACTGGATATGCTGATCAAGTGGGTGGCCACCCATCTAAGCACGGCGCGGCAGTAAACAGAATATGTTTTTTCGCAGCACACGGGATTTGGGGAGAGCGTGTGCTGCGTTTTTGTTTTTATGATGGGTAAGGTACAGTTTGGTTCAAGGTACCCGCGGGACGATGCAAGCATCATCCCCTACAGATAATTTACAATCTTGAGGCGAATTTGCCGTGTACAATGCAGCAGGGTTCGTCTGCGGCGGGGTGAGGTCACCCCGCCCTACAGAGCATTTTTGCGTT
>ULSG01031662.1_pt1 | contig 35970 bp, 54 predicted proteins | sample 1956191 | NCBI WGS metagenome assembly ULSG01 (sample SAMEA4835703, study PRJEB28245) | human gut metagenome | biome: gut microbiome; material: fecal sample | place: Denmark | collected 2008 | reverse complement strand
AAGCCTGTTGAGAGCGATTATGGCGGCGAGTACGGCGAGCCTGAGACGATCGAGAACGTGCGTTTCGAGGGCGTTTCCGCGATGGTTCGCGATGAGTACCGCCTTGTCGATGGCGCTAAAGGCTTGCTTTGGGTCGATGCAACCAGCAAGGGCGCGTTCGCGATCCCCGAAGGCTCGCTTGTGTCGGTTGACGGCGGCGAGTGGCTAACCGCTGCTTCCGTTGCCCCGTTCAAGGGTTTCGGAACGCGCATACACCATTGGGAGATTCAGCTGTCATGAGCGATGGGATGCGTTTCAAGGTCGAGTTCGATGCTGAGGAGCTTCTTGGGCGCTTTGTGTCGGAGAACGCGAAGAAGGTTCTGCTCGATGACATCAAGGCGGATTCGAACGAGTACGTGCCAGTTAGAACGGGAACGCTCCGCCATTCTGCGGTTGTAGATGTCTCGGACGGCTCGGTTTCGTGGACGACGGAGTACGCGCAGGCGATGTACGAGCGCGACCACGTGGGATCGACCAAGAACGCCAAAGCCACGGGACACTGGTTCGAGACGGCTAAGGAAAACCATCTAGACCAGTGGATTCAAGACGTTAAGGACGCTCTGTTCGCAAGATGAAACACACTATCGACCTACCGATTGCAGCAAGGGACGCTATCAGGGCGTGGGGGTTCTCGGACGCTGAGTGCCGCAGGCTCGACACCATGACGGGCAAGAGCGGAATCGTTGTTCGGCACATCGTAACAACGGTTTCGAGCGCCTATTACAGCGGCGAGCGGACGCTTCGGTACGTGTACCAGGTTGTGAGCCGCAGGACATCTGCGGCGCAGGCGATGGAGGAAGTCGCAACAATCGCGTACATGATGGAGCACATGCCGCTGACCAGCTCGAACGGCTCTTTCCGCTGCATCGATCAAGAGATTTACACGGAACCGCACGAGATAGCGGTTGACGATTCAGGCTATCACGTTTGGGCGGTCGGCTTCGTTGCCGAGATCGTGCCGAACAGCCGATAAGGAGGAATCACATGGACATCGGATTCGCAATGAACTATGCGAACCTTTACGAGATCAACACCACGCCCGAAGCGGCGGCTCCAACGTGGGAGCGCGTTGCAGCAGGCATCAACTCCGTTGAGTGGGAGGGCAACGAGGAGGTTGCTCAGGATTCCTATTACGATGGGGACGGTCTTTCCTCTTCCGAGGTCACTGGCGGTCAGATCGTAGGCACCTTCGAGGGGCATCGAATCCACGGCAACCCCGCGCAAGACTTCATCGCTTCCCGCCTGGTTGCCTACGGCGCAGACCGTAAAACGGATTTCAAGTGGATCGCCCCAGACGGTCAGACGCTTGAAGGCATCGTCACCATCGCGAACATCAACCCGCAGGGCGGCGATCCGAACGCCAAGTCGGACTTCGGATTCGAGGTTCACTTCAACGGAATGCCGAGCTTCACCGAAGGCGATTCCGACACGTTCCCCGAAGCGATCCAGGCAACCGCAGTAACGGTAAAGGTCGGCGAAACCGCAAGCGTGAACCCGACCATCACGCCTGAGAAGGCTTCCCCCGCCGTTGCCTACGCGATCGAGGACACGAAGATCGCAACCGTTGACGCTAACGGCACGGTTAAGGGCGTTAAGGCAGGAAAGACGAAGGTAACGATCAAGTCTTGCGTTCGCCCGATCATCGCGATTCAGGCAGATGTCACGGTGTCCGGCTCTTAAGCCACGCCGTGCGACAAGCCACAAAGATATAGAGCCGTCAGGGGCAAGCACCGCACCGCTTCCCCTGGCGGTTCTTTTTGTCTGCGGGTGCGGAAAACGGATAGCGAGGTGCGGCACATGGCAACCGTAATTGGACTTAAAAAGACAAAGCAGGAGATCAAGATCGATGATTCCCCTGATTCCCCGTCCTTTGTGATGGACATGGGCGCAACGAGCGTATGGGGCAACGCGCAGAAGCTGCATTCCCTGCTCGGAGATGCGCGGAAGATCGAGCTTCTTCTGAACGAGATCGATGAGGACAACCAGGCGCTTGCGGATGAAGCGGTTGCCAAGACCAACGAGCTTTATGAGACGATCATCGATTCCTATCTTGAGGAAGGCGCATACCAACAGATCGTTGATTACATTTCTGGCGGCAACCGAACCGATGCGCTTTTTGCCCTGGCTCCGCTGATCTCGTTCTTCACCGAGAAAACCGTTGAGGTCATCGGCGAGCTTGATAAGGGCGCTAAAGAGAGGTACCTGGCAGATGTTGCAGCGCAAGCGCAGTAGGAAGCCAACGGCGTTCCTGTACGGCGGCGAAGAGGTGCTTGTTTTCGCCGATGCGCGAACATCGCTCAAGGTGATCGACCTCTTCAACGATGGCGAGCTTTACGAGGAGCTTAAAGCCGAGATTCTTCTTCGCCTTCTGTTCCCTGATCCTGCGGGAACGGTGAAGCGGCTCGGTGTAGGCTTCAAGCCGTTTCTCTCCGAGCTGCTTTGGGAGCTTTGCGGACTGGATGTTGACGGTACGCACAGCGGCGATGCAGGCGGTGAGCGCGTCATCGACTTCAAGCACGATTCCGAGCTTATCAGCGCATCCGTGATGGCTGCATACGGTCGCTCTTTTGACGAGCTGGCGAGCCAGTGTACCCTGCGCGAGCTAACCGTGCTGCTCGGTCTTGCGCCCTATGAGACACCGATCGGGCAGGCGGTCTATTACCGCACGGCGAAGCCGCCGAAGGCAACCAAGTACAACAAAGAGGAAGTCGCTAGGTTCAAGCGGCTCCAAGAACACTACCGGATTAAAGACCAGGTGCGGGTTGGGGATTCGATGCAACGGCAGTCGCAGGCTGCATTCGATGCTTTCAAATCGCTCAGCATATCAGCGAAAAGGGGTTAGCCTATGGCGGCTGACGGCACCGTAACAATCAAAGCCATCCTTGATGCCGCTGGGGTCACTGGCGGCATCAGGCAGATAAAGCAGGGTTTAGAGGACGTTAAGGACGCTGCAAGCAAGGTCACGTTCGAGGAGCTTAAGACTGGCGGTGCCAACGCCACGGCTCTAAGCGGATCGTTGAAGGGTCTGGGCGGCACGGTAACGCAGCACGTGACCATGCCCATCGCAGGCATGGGGGCGGCTATCTTCAAGAGCGCGTCCGACTTCGACACGGCTGCAAGCAAGATGGCGGCTTCGCTCAACCTCCCGAAGGAGACGGCTGAGGAGTTCAGCCGAATCGGGCAGGGCATCTACACAAACGGCTGGGGCGAATCGCTCGGCGAGGTAAACGATGCTCTCTCGTACACCGCCCAAACGCTCAAGAACACCAGCGGAAACACGCAGGAATGGCAGAAAGACTGCGAGATCGTAACGCAGAACGCGCTGGTGATGGCTGATGTTTTCGGCGCTGACGTTAGCGAATCCGTGCGCGGCACGAACGCCTTGATGGAAGGCTTCGGTCTTTCTGCGCAGGAAGCAAGCGACCTTATGGCTGCTGGTATGCAGCGCGGATTGAACTACACCGACGAGCTGGGCGATAACCTGTCGGAATACTCCGTCCGCTGGGGCGAAGCAGGCATGAGCGCAAGCCAGTATTTCAGCCTGCTCGAAGCAGGAACCGCGAACGGCGCTTACAACCTCGATAAGGTGGGGGACTTCCTCAACGAGTTCCTTACGTCACTCTCCGATGGTCGCATGGAAGCGGGGATAGGCGCTTTCAGCCAGGGGACGCAGGACGTTTTCCGATCGTTTCAGCAGGGCGGCGCAACAGCTCAGGACGTGCTGAACGCCGTTGTGGGTGAGCTTGGGTCGATGCCAGACCAGTACCAGGCGGCGCAGATTGCGTCCGAAACGTGGTCATCGCTTGGCGAGGACAACGCAATGGGGATGATCGAATCGCTTGCGAACGTCTCAGACACCTTCGGGGACGTTGACGGCGCTGCAAGCGAGATGGCAGACACCATGAGCCAGAGCCTTGGGGCGCAGGCTACTAGCGCGTTCCGCGAGCTGATGGCTGCATTGGAGCCTTTGGGCGAGCCGTTGGTGAACATTGCCAAATCGCTTGCTCCCGTGGTGAACGGCTTCGCGCAATGGTTCGCATCGCTCGGGAGCGGTGGGCAAACCGCAATCGCCGTTATCCTCGGTATCGTTGCGGCAATCGGTCCATTGCTATCGCTCGCTGGAACCGTTATCACCGTTCTGCCGATGCTCGGCGGCGTGTTCGCGGCGATCGCAAGTCCCGTGGGAATCGCAATCGCGGCAGTTGTTGGCGTTATCGCCGCTATCACGATCCTTTGGAACACCAGCGAGGAGTTCCGCAACGCGGTAATGGCGATCTGGGACGGCATCTGCCAGGCGTTCTCGGCTGCTGGCGAGTTCATCGGCGCTGCAATCCAGGGCATCGTTGACTTCTTCGTAAACCTTGACAACACGATTGCGAGCTTCGCAGGGGCGGTCGTTAACTTCTTCACGGTGACGATCCCCGAAGCGTTCAGCTCCTTCATAGAGTTTTTCGCTTCGATCCCCGAAGCCATCGGAACGTTCCTGCAAACGATCATCGATAGCGTTGTCAACTGGGTTTTGCAGATGGTGCAGAACGCGTACAACGCAGGCTCGCAGTTCGTGCAGACGATCATCGACTTCTATTCTCAGCTTCCTGGCAGGGTTTGGGAGTTCCTTTGCAGCGTTGTGTCGAACGTGGCGAACTTCGTCTCTCAGATGATCGGAAAGGCACAGGAAGTCGGATCGCAGTTCCTTGGGAAGATCGTTGAGTTTTATTCTCAGCTTCCTGGGCGCGTTTGGGCGTTCCTGAGCGATGTCATCGGCAAGGCGGCTAGCTTCGTCTCTGAGATGGCGGGGAAGGCTAGGGACGCAGGCTTGCAGTTCATGTCCAACATCGTCAACGCGCTCTCTCAGATTCCTGGCATGGTTTGGAACATCGGATCAAACATCGTCAGGGGCATCGTTGGCGGTATTCAGAGCAATATCGGGAGCATTGCCAACACGCTGTTAGGCGGCGTGAGGAACGCCATCGACAACGTGAAGTCGTTCCTCGGCATTCACTCGCCATCGCGCCTTATGCGTGACCTTATCGGTAAGAACATGGCGCTCGGCTTGGAGATCGGCTACGAGCGCAACGACCCGATGGGCGCAATCGTAGACAGCGTCAAAGGCTTCGCATCTGAGATTAAGGGCGGCTTCGATTGGTACGCGAGCAGCAAAACGCTTGGATGCTTGCAGACCGTTCCAGCAACGGCGGCGGTTGGAAGCGGTGCGGCGAGCACGACCAACAACAACACCGCGACAAACAACAGTTACACGTTCAGCGGTGACATCGTAATAAAGTGCGATGACGCTGAGCAGGTTCACGACATGGGCGAGCTTGCCCGTGCGATCATGAAGGCAGGTGGATACCGTGGCTGACGCATACAGCTCATGGATCGTTGAGTGGCACGGCGGCAAGACCAGGGCGTATGTCAACGCCTGGGTCGAGAGCCAGACCGACAAGAAGGCTGTTATCAGAATCCAAGGCTGCTGCAACGCGTGGAGGATCACGCAGTACGGGCGGCGAATCAGAATCTACGTTGACGGCAGGGAAGTCGGCACCACTACTGATGTGGTGTTCTCGCGCTACGGTGCTGGGAACTTCGGCTGGATCGACAAGCGCGTTACCGTTGATCGCCAGAGGAACGGTCGCAACGTCACATGCTCCTGCCTGATCAAGAAGGAGGTAGTCAACGGCTACGGAGCATCCGGCAAGGACGAGCAGCGCACCGCTTCGGTTAACGTCTGGGTCGGTGCCGCGATCCTTCGCCCTCCATCCAAGCCTGGCAAGCCGAACGTCTCTCGCGGCAAGGCTGGGATCATCAACGTTGATTGGGAGAACAACGCAGCGAACGCCGTCAAAACGCAGGTTCAGCGCATGGAGTACGGCGGCGATTGGGCAACTGTTCTAAACGCTTCGAACGTTGTCACGAGCTACAGCGATTCGGTTGGGGCGGGAACGTTCGCCTACCGTGTGCGCTACGAGAACGCAGACGGCTACTCTGGCTGGTCTGACGTATCGGAGTTCATCACGAGCCTTCAAGCACCAGCGGTGCCAACGATTATCTCCCCTTTGAACGGCGATACTCTCAACATCTCTGACGGCAACCCCACGCTGAGGTTCGCCCACAACCCGCAGGACGGCAGCGAGCAGACGGGCGCTCAGGTTCGGTGGCGAGCCGACACGGAAACCGATTGGCAGACGGTGACGCTAACCACGGAATCGTCCCTGCTGCTCAACGTCATCACCGATGCAACGGTGAACAAGAACATCACGTGGCAGGTTCGCACAAAGGGCGCATACGATGGCGGTGGGACGGCTGAGAATGCGTGGTCTGCGTGGAGCGCAGCGATCACCTTCTTCATCAGAACGGCACCTCAGATCACCGTAAGCGTTGCGGAGAAGATAACCGAGGTTCCCGTCTCCGTGTCGTGGGACTACGAGGACGCAAGCGGCACGCAGGCTTACTATTCCGTGTCTTTCGTAAACGATGACGGCGTGGTTGTGTACTACGAGCGGTTAGAGGGAGCTGCCACATCGGTCGAGATCAAGCCTACGGACTTCACACCCGTTCATCAGCGCACGTACACGGTCGAGGTTTTGGCAGTGTCCACAACGAGCCTTCAAGCGGTTGATTCAGCTTCGTTTACGGTCGATTACACCCCGCCAGCCGACCCAGTGTTCTCCGTTATGCTCGATCCTGACACGCACTCGAACGAGGTCACCGTTTACGACACCCTCAACGCCGTTGCAACCGAGCATTTCAACGTGTTCCGCGATGGCGAGCTCGTGGCGGACACGCTATACGATGGGCAAAGCTTCGTCGATGTTCTGCCGCCTTTGGACAAGCCGATCACGTACCGTGTCGTTGCCTACGCTGCTTCTGGCGCGGTTGCCGAAGCTTCGCAGACGGTGAAGGTTCCTTCAAACGGCTTCCTTTGCGTGAACTACGGCGCGGGGAACGCCAAGGTTGCGAAGATGCGGAGGAACCTGAGCAACCCCGATGGCGTTAAGGGCGAGAAGGTAATCAGAACCGTTGCAAGCTCTAAGCTCCCGAAGGTTTTCTACGGAACCCATAAGACAAGGGAGAACACGGCTAAGGCTGACGTTTGGGCATTCCGCGATGTTCTTGGCGATGGCGATCTGGCAAGCCTTGCGGCGTTCATCGAGCTTGAGAACCACAACGGTGACGTGTGGCTTCGCTTCCCGTTCGGCGATCTGATCCTCGCAACGATCGACACATCGCACGACATGGACACTGGATCGCGCAACTGGGCAAGCGTCTCGATCGATTGGCAGGAGGTTTCCCGATGATCGACATGAACAAGGGAGGTCGAACGACCTCCTGGCGCTTCGTCCGCGTTCGGCGCGTGATCGGCTGGAAGTCGGAAGCCTACGAGGACAACGCCTACGAGGAAGTGGGAACCGTAAGCGGCATCACGTCATGCCGCATCGAAGAAGCGCAGCTTACGAGCCTTAAGGTTTCTGGCTCGATCGAGTACGTTGACATGCCCGACCTTGGGGACGATCTTCTGAGGGTTTACGCCGACATGGAGCTTGACGGCGAGGTCGAGTCCAAATGCTACGGGACTTTCTTCGTTTACTCGAAGAGCGAGGATGTTTGCGAAGGCTCGCACGTGGGAACCGCCGACCTTTACAGCGTCCTTGTGCTGCTTGAGAAGCGCCTGCTTGAGAGCAACTACGCAGTAGGTGCGGCGTACACGGCTAATTACCTCCCCGTTGTCTCTGAGATGGTGTACGAGGTCGGCTTGCCGCTTATGCTCACACCAGGCGGCTGGGAGGTCGCAGCCACTAAGACATGGGAGGTCGGAACCTCCTTTCTAGAGATGGCGAACGACATCATGGAGCTTTACGGATACGGCTCGCTCAACGTGGACGTTTGGGGAAACGTGATCGCAAAGCCTTACCAAGACCCCGAGACAGCTGTTGCGACCACGGTTTTCAGCGACACCGAAGAGGACGTTTCGGACGAGACGATCAAACGAGAATGGGACGTTCACGACACGCATAACGTTGTTGTTGTGCGCTCCAAGCTCAAGGACGATTCCGAGGTCATCGGATCGGCTGAGAACGCCGATCCGAACAACCCGTACAGCACGGCGGCGCGTGGGATGCGCATAGTGCGGTTCGAGGAGGTTGAGGGGCTTGAGACGAAGGCGCAATGCCAGGAGAAGGCTAAGGCGCTGCTGATCGAGGGAATGCAATCAATCGAGCGCCTTACGATCGGTCACGCAGGCAAGCGGTTCAACGCAGGAGATACCGTTGCAGTTGACTACCAGCGAAGCGGTTTGAGCGGTAAATACAGCGCATACAAGCGCAGCGTGAAGGCAACCCCCGACACCGAGAGCGAGACAACGATGAGAAGGACGGTGAAGCTTTATGGCAACGTGGCGAAATCCTGATCAGCTCATAAAGGCGGTAGCCGATGCGCTAAAGCCTTTCCTGCGCAGGAATTACTGCAAGATCACCACTGGCAAGGTTACGGATACGTTCGATGACGGAACGGCTTCTGTGACGGTGAACGGAAGCTCGCTCATGGCGGTTCGGTGCTGCTCTTGCGCAAAGGGGAACGTGGTTCTGATCGTCTCGCAGGCAAGCAACCATTACGTCATCGGCGTAAGGCAGGCATCATGATCGATTACGCTTTGCGGTTTGGCGTTGACAAGCCGATACAGAACAGGACGGTAACGCTGAGGAAGGGCGAGAAGGGCAACGCGCGGCTCACTATGCACGTATACCAGGCAGCCGAGGAGCTTGACCTGACGCTCTACGATGTGGCGCTTTGCGTCATGCCGCACGGCTACGAGCTGCAATGCTCTGTGCTCAACGGCGAGGTCGTATACGAGGTCGATGAAACGCTTACGGCAATCGAGGGAGATTGCAGGGCGTATCTCCGGCTCTCGTATGACGAAACGGACGTGATTACAACGCAAGCATTCGACATTGAGGTAATGGAGGGCATCGCATGAGATATGCGCTTACTCTTGACCTGGCGAAGCCAGATGACGTTCGCACGATCAAGATTCGAAAGGGAGAGATCGGGTCGGTTACGCTCGCGATCGTTGTTAACGAGGACGGCGAGAAGGTTGACCTGACGCAGTACACGGCTGTACGCTTCTGCGCTTCGAAGCCTGACGGCGTGGTTTTCGAGAAGGTTTCCGTGATCGAGGACGGCACGGCAACGTACACGCTTCCCGCTTCCCTTGCTTCCGTACGGGGGAAGATCAGCGTAGCGTACGTGATGCTTGAGAAAGAGGGATACATCGGCACCACGCAATGCGTCTGCTTCGATGTGCTTGATGCCGTCCCGACCGCGCAGGCAGAAGCTGTCTACGTTCCCGAGTTCGAGGAGCTTAAAGGAAAGCTCGATGACTACGTTGCCCAGTACGCCGAAACCTTCAAAGCCATCGAGAAGGCAGAAGCAGACCGCGCAACCGCCGAGCAGGGGAGGGCAAGCGCCGAAACTGTGCGAGCGAACGCGGAAGCGGGAAGGGTGCAAGCCGAGGAAGCGCGTTCTTCGGCAGAAAGCGCACGTGAAGCAGCGGAATCGAAGCGCAGCGCGGCTGAATCGGAGCGAGCAAGCGAGGAGCAGAAGAGGGCAACGGCTGAATCTGGAAGGGTTCAGGCAGAATCCAACCGATCCTCGGCGGAAGGCACCAGAAGCACAGCGGAGACGGCGCGAGCGGAAGCGGAAGCGAAGCGCAAGGCTGAGTTCGCGGACATGATCAGCGCAGCGCAGGGGACGAAGCTTCACATATGCGCAGACGGCGAGTTCGGCACTGACGGGGTTCCATCGCTTGCTGGCTCGCCTGGGATCATCTATCTTGTGCCTTTCGGGAAGCAAGGTGAGAACGACCGTTACGCAGAGTGGCTATACGTGAACGGCAAATGGGAGAAGATGGGCATCACAGGCTCTAGCTTCGATCCTATCAGCACCGACACCATAGACGCTATCGCAGGGGGAGCCACCAAAGCAGGTGACGAGGTAGTGAACACCACTGGCTTGAGCTACTTCTTCACAAAGCTGAGCGGCATCTTCTCAAGGATCGGGCATAAGCACGGCAAAGCCGACATTACCGATCTTGCGGATTGGGCGAAGGCTGATAGCAAGCCGTCATACGCATACAGCGAGATCAGCGGCAAGCCAACGACCTTCACCCCGTCTATCCACACGCACAGCGCAGAAGACGTTGCGGCTGGAATCCTGCCGATTAAGCGCGGCGGCACTGGTGCTGCAACGGCTCCCGAAGCGTTGGAGAGCCTTGGGATCACGGTAGGCACTGGCGAACCGCCTGCAACGGGAACCCCTGGCTCTATCTACATCAAGCTCGGGGGGGGGCAATGATTAGCGGCAGCTCAACGCCAATAGGCACGATCACGGCATACGGCGGATCGACTTCCCCTAGCGGTTGGCTTATGTGCGATGGCTCGGAGGTAAGCAGGGAGGAATACAGCCTTCTCTTCGATGCGATAGGTACAGCCTACGGCGATGGTGATGGAAGCGCGACATTCAACCTCCCGAGCATGGCGGGAAGAACAGCCATCGGATCGTCTGCTTCCCATGTATTAGGAACAACTGGCGGCGAGGAAGCTCATGCGCTGACAGCTTCCGAGCTTCCTAAGGATTACGCTTCGATCTTTGCCCGTCTTAACTCTTCAAATGTGCCTAACGTGTATCCGCGAAGCGGCGCAACGCACAAGACGGAATCGGAAGACTACACGCCCCTCTCGCTGAGCGGAAACACAGGAACCGATATTGACGTGATCACATTCTCGGGCGATGGCAAGGCTTTTAACGTCATGCAGCCTTATCTTGCGGTTAACTACATCATCTATGCTGGGAGGTAGACATGGCAAGGCGTAAAACCGTATCGAGCGCGAAGGGCAATCTCGGCAAGCCGTCAGGCTCTAACTTTCAGGCATGGGTCGAGATCGCGTATGGCGATTTCCCCTCTGCTGACGAGGTTGAGATTTACACGGTTGAGAACATCTACGTAACCGAGGGCGATGAGGGTTCATGGGCGCGTGTGAGCTACGAGACGGAGCACCACGGATCGGGGTCGGCATCGGTCGGCTATACGGGCGACTGGTACGGAACGGGTTGGTCTTACCTCGGGACGTTCAAGCGCGGTCAAACCGTCAAGGCTAGATGCAAATGCTACTACACTGGCGGCAGCGGCAGAACGTACACCTCGGAAGCGTCCTGCTCGTACACGATTCCGCTGCTTACGCCTGCAACCGTATCGGTCGATAAGGACAAGGCGAAGATCGGCGATACGGTTACCGTCACCGCCACGGGCAACACCACGGGAGAGAGCAACGCCTGGCTGTGGAACCTGGTTCCCGTGATGAACGCAGCGGAGGATGACAAGCAGCCTGTTGCCGATTGGGTCACTTTCGACTGGGGAACCGCTGAGCCAGGAAGCTCGCGAGTTGTAAGCGCGAACGATGAGACGATGACGTTCACGCTTACGGTTCCATACCAGTTCAAAGGTTTTAAGTATCTTTGCTTGAGGGTCATCCAGTATCAGGAATGGTACGGGAACACCTTCGATTGCCCGTCTGAAACGCTGTATGTTGACATCAGCGGGAACGGGAGCAGCGTCACCGCCTACGGCTCTGACGGCGCTGGTCTGCTATCGAAGATTCACGCTTACGGTGCTGACGGGAAGGTGTCAACGCCTGCCGTCTATGCGTACAACCAGGCGGGAGAGCCTGTGCAAATCCAATAGCAAAGCAAGCTTTAAGCGCATCGGAAACGGTGCGCTTTTTTTGCGCCCTGATACTGGCAGCGAAAATCAGCTCGAACGTTAACACCAGACAAAGGAGGAACAAGCGAATGGATGTTCTCTTCACGGCAGAGCAGCAATGGGCGATCTGGATCACGGCGGCGTTCGTGATCCTCGATGTTGTCTCGGGCGTAATGAAGGCGGCTAAGAACGGCGAGCTATCAAGCTCGAAGATGCGTGAAGGCTTGTGGCACAAGAGCGGCTATGTGCTGATCGTGTGCATGGCTATCTTGATCGAGATGGGAAGCCAGCATGTCGATCTTGGCTTCGACATGCCATTGATCGTCCCCGCCTGCATCTACATCATCGGCAGCGAGATCATGTCTATCTTCGAGAACGCAAAGGCAATCAACCCCGACCTCGACAACGGCAAGCTCGCACAATACTTCGAGCGGAAGGAGCAGCAGTAATGGCTGAGTACGAGACTGACAACGCAACCGAGGAGGAGCTTGCGGCGATGCCGAGCGGCATTGCAACCGATTCGGATATTCCAGATCAAACGGCTGAGGTTTTGGAAGGGGGAGAAGATGGCAACTGCTAGCGATTTCGTTGCCGTGGCTGCAAGCCAGATCGGCGTTAAGGAGAACCCAGCGGGAAGCAACCACGTAAAGTACGGCGAATGGTACGGCTTGGATTACAACCCTTGGTGCGATATGTTCGTTTCCTGGTGTGCTGATCAGGTGGGCGCTTTGGGCATTGTCGGAAAGTTCGCTTACTGCCCATCGCACGTCAACTACGCAAAGAAGCTTGGGCGTTGGCTCGACCGCGAGGAGAAGCCGCAGAAGGGCGATATTGTGTTCTTCTCGAACGGCTCCCGTGCCTGCCACGTGGGAATCGTGGAATCGCGCAACGGCTCCGCAAGCGTTACCACAATCGAGGGCAACACCTCGGTAAGCAGCAACGACAACGGCGGCGCAGTCATGCGCAGAACGCGATCCTACGGAGTTAAAGGCTCCAATTGGTTCATCATGGGGTTCTTCCGTCCCGCATGGGATGGGCAAAGCGCAAACGTTCCTTCTCCCGAGCCTTCGCAGGATTCGACCAGCAACAGCGGTTGGTCGTTCTCCGATTGGGTGCGCCGTTTGCAGCGCGAGTGCAACGCTCAAGGCTACTCTCATCAAACGGTCGATGGCATTCCCGGTGCAAACACGCTGAACGGTTGCCCTCAGCTTGGGCGCAAATCGCGCGGGAACATCACCAAATTGATGCAGGAACGGCTGATCTTCCTCGGCTACAACTGCGGATCGTGCGGTGCTGACGGCATCAACGGCGGCGATACGCAGCGAGCCATCAAGGCGTTCCAGAGCGACAATGGGCTTGCTGATGACGGCATCGTTGGACGCAACACATGGCGCAAGCTGCTCAACCTTTAAGGTTCATTGGCACGAATTGACCAAAAAAGAGGGGGCACCCAGCGAAAAGATCAGGTGCCCCCTCCTTTTGTTTGTTGATTAGTCTTAGTCAGCCTTGGCTATTTAGATCATCAATGTGGCGGGAACGAATCTGGGAAGAATCGCTCCCGTTTTTTCATTCTTGGTTTTCCCTTTTTCGGCAAAATCGCCGTTCCCTCAGAACCCTTAGAACCGTCAGAACCCTAGGTAAATCAGATCGAACTATAATTGGCGATAGTTGCGCGAAATCATCAACGCACTTGATAAACGCAGCTCAAACGCTGAAAACGCTTCTAATCTCGTCTGCGCTGGGAAGAGTTTGGGAAGAATCGGTGCCAAAACGCTGAATTTTAGCCGTTTCAGCCGCCAAATCCCGCTCATGGATTTTGGCGTAGATGTCCATCGTTGTCGTTATGTCGCTGTGCCTTGCCATCTGCTGAATAGCCTTGATGTTCATGTCGCTCATGCAAAGATAAGAGACGAACCAGTGGCGCAGGTCGTGGGGGCGGGGATCATCGAAGCCAAGCTCGGTTCCGAGCTTCTTCCATGCCCTGTTGAGCGTTGAGTACGATTCCTGCTCATATATAAGATTGGTCGATACGTACGTTTCGGGCGTTTGCGTCAGTTGAAGCGCCTTCATGTTGTTCGCCTGCGTAACGCGCCACATAGCCAGCATATCGGCGAGCGTGTCTATCATCGGCAGCGTTGCGTTCGCCGCCTTGCTCTTCGTCCCCTTGATCGTTATGAAGCCGCCCTGTATGTCCTTCCATTGCACAGCCAACGCTTCGTTTGCGCGGCAACCAGCGAGCAGGGCGAGCAGCAGAGCCATACATCGAGGGTCTTGCTGATCGTATATGTCGTAAGCCAAACGCTCGAACTGCTTAACGCTTATGGCGTTGACCTCTCGCTGATCCTTCTTCACGCTTGAGTACCCTGCAAATGGGTTGCGGCTAGCGTATCCTTTGGGGATCGCAAAGTGCGTCATCATGCCAGAGAGCGCAGAGCAGTATATGTTGATGGTGTTGCCGCTGTAGCGCCTTCCGCTGAGCGTCTTTCCCTCGATCCAGCCTTTGACCATATCGACAACGTGCTTGTCGGTGATCTGCGACACGGGCAAAGCTCCGATGCAATGACAGACCGCCTTAACGGCGCATTGGCGGGAGTACCGCGCATTCTCGGAAAGCTGATGGAACGGATCGGCGGCATCAAGCCAAAGCTCGCAGCATTGGCTGAGCGTCATCTTCTTCGATTCGGCGTGGCTCATGCCGAGCAGCTTGCGCTTGAAATCCTCGCGAGCTTGAACGGCTTCGGTGTAGCTGCCGTGAAAGGTCATCGCCCTTTGGGCATACTTTCCCGTGGCAGGGTTGATTCCTACGCTTATCTTGATCTTCCATTTGCGGCATTTCGATTTAGGCTTGTCCTCCATCGCGTATATGCCGCCTATGCCCTTCGTTCTCATGGCAGCCGCCTTTCAGCTCATGATGCCGTACTCTGTTCTCTCGCTTATCGTCTCCCAGCCTTCATCGCCGCCTACTTGCCTGTACTTGAGCGCGTATATCGAGTATCCGTTTCTGTTGGAATCGAACTCGAGCATGTACCCATCACGCTTGCGCCAAAGCACGTACTGCCCGTTTTCGAGGCTTCCGTCCTGCGTGTACCTCGTTGTTAACTGCATCGTGTCCTTGTTGTCGTAGGTGCACGGCGCGTCCTCGCCTGTAGGCACGCTGCATTCCACATAGCATTCGACAGGGCACCTTGGGGGGTCTCCGTATGGCTCTGGCGGAATCGCTTTGATAACGCCGAACGTGTAGTGGAACCTGCTCTTGTCCTTGTAGGACGGTCCCAGCACGCAGGCTTCCTTCATGATTCGTCCGTACTCGTTCGAGGGCCAGCCGTCCGTTGCGCGATCAGCTTGAGAGAACACGTACCAAGAGTGCAATATTGCCTGCATGTTTCTGGTGTAGTTCGGCTCTTCGAGGTCGCACCACTCGCTTTCTTCGACTTCGCCGGTTGCCTTGTCTATTCTTCGGCGTACGTGATAGCTAACGTTGCAGAAGTCGAACCCGCACGGCGCAACAGGCTCAAGCGTCCTGATTTCATCGAACGTAAGGAACTCGTATCGCTTTTGTTCGCTTTGCGAAGTCGGTTCCTCCTGTGGCCTTGCGTGCTTTGCATTGATGACGTTTCTCTCCCCGAACCTTTCGAGCAACCCCATGCCTGAGACTCCTTTATAACCGAGCGACCGCGTAAACGACCTTGCCGAGAATCCTCACCTCTGGCGATGATTGGTCGGTTGCATCGATGATCCTCCGCTTGTGCGATGGATTGGTGCTGTCAGGCTCAAGGACGATGAATCCGTCCATCTTCTTTATGCGCTTGACCGTAGCGTCATCGCCGTTGACCTTAACCAGCGCAATATCGCCGCTTTGAGCGTCAACGTGCGTATCTATCAGGGCATACGATCCATCGGTCAGGACGTTGTTCATCGAATCGCCCGTTATCTTGATGAAGAAGTTCCCCTCTTTGCAATACTCTTCTGGGCAGGGTATCGAGCCGCAGTCAAGCTCGAACGCTGGGCATGGATCGCCAGCGTGTGCGGCTCCGATGATCGGCTGCGAGCCAGAAGCGGCAACTGGCTTTATCTTCCCCTTAGACACATTCCCAAGGCGCGTTCTTGCGTAGTAACCGTCAGAGTACCCGAACAAATCGGTTTCGCTCACGCCGAACAGATCACATATTGCTTCGACTGTTTTCTTGTCGCGCGGCTTAGTGCCTTTGTTCTCCCACATAGAGATAGCAGGAGAGGTCATCCCGAGTCTTTCGGCGATCTGGTATTGCTTTAGCTTGCTATCTTCACGTATGGCGCGAAATTTGCGCCCAAAGCTGTCGATTGATTGCATTTTAAACCACCTTTCACGTCAATCTAATTTTACTATTCGTAAAAAAAATTTAGTTAAAACTAAAATTTAATTATTTACAAAGTGTAAAGATAGATATATATTCAAGTCGTTGAAAGGAACCAGACCGAAAGGTGGCAACGAAGATGATGAACGCAGATGACATCAAGAAGGGAATCGAGTGCATGAAGGCTCAGAAGAAGAGCCTTGAGAAAGAGATGCTTGATCTTAAAACGCACCTGGTCAGGGGCATTTACGACATGGGAAGCGAGGAGCTTATCATGGTTGCAAACAGAATCGCTTACCTTGAGAAGCGAATCGAAGCGGGACGGGCGAAGATCGACCTTGCTGAGCTTATCGTCCGCTGATTTTTTTTCGCAATTGAAGATAAAATATAGTTATCTTCAATATGAGGTTAAGCAATGTTAGTCGATGAATGGGCGGCTGCAAGCCGTATTAGAAGCGGGGATTTGGAACACACCGCAGCCGTTCATTCAGCGCCTAACGGCGGCGCTAAGCGCCTACGGGACTAAAACACTTCTCCTAACCAGCGGATTCTTGCTAACCCTCCACCCGTAGGCGCTTTTAGAAAACAAAACGACAGACAGAAAGGAGTACGAATGGACGAATGTGAGCATTACGAGAAGCGCGTTCTGCGATATTGCGGATTCACGCCGACAAGCATGGCTCGAATCCTCGGTATCTCGCGTCCCACGGCAACGTCGAGGTTCAACGACCCGTCAACCCTCAAGGCTGACGAGTTGAAGCTGATGCTCGATGAGCTTCACGATGATGACGCTAGGGAGATGTTCCTATCGATCATCGGCAAGAGGAGCGCATGATGCGCGAAATCCAGCGATGGAGCAGAGCCGAGGACGCTGTTATCAGGCGCTATCGGGATCAGGGAGCTTACAGGATTCGCAAGCAGCTTCGCACCATGTGCGGCACGGATCGAACGATTGAAGCGATCCGCATGAGGGCGAGCAGAAAGGGCGTATCCCTTGCCAAATACAGGCAATGCGATGTTTGCGGCGCTGTTCTCAACTCGCACAACAACAGCGGCAAATGCCCCGACTGCAACCTTGCAGACCGAATCGAGAACATGCAGCAGCGCAAACGGCACCTCGAATCGCTTGAGCGCAAGGAAGCCGACACCGAGCTAAGGCGCATATACAACGCAGAGCGCCAGGCGGTGCGGCGAATGGAAAACCGCCTGAAAAAAAGTTCCGAAAAAAATACGGCGATTTGAACAGGCAATTAACAGTTTTTGTAACAGCAATTCACGTTTCCACCACATTAGAAAGGACGAAGAAAGATGGAAAAGAAGATCACGAAGGAAATCCGCAAGACGGTAGCAAAGGGCATGAGGAAAACGGTCGGTGCTGTAGAGGTAATGAGAGTTTCGGAAGCTATCGGAATCAACGCTGACGCTATCTATGCGGTTCCTGGCGATGCTGTTCATCTTGCGAAAACCATCGTTCTTGGCGAGGACGAGGAGATTGACGATAAGCGATTAAACCGCATCTATTACGGTCTTTGGGTTTCCGTTGACGCGCTTGAGGAATGCGGCATCCACTTCGGCGGCGATGTCTACTGCACAACCGTCCTTGTCTGGCTCCGTACCGATGGGAGCATCGCGCATGTTGCGATCATCGCTAAAGGAATGTAGCGATGGCAACGCGACTTTACACACCGCCTGAGCTGGCGAAACTGCTCAACGTATCGGCTAAGACGATCAGGGAGAGTTGCGCGGCTGGGAGGATTCAAGCCTACGACTTCGGGGACGGAAGCTCCGTCATGTGGAGGATTCCGTTCGATGAATCTGAGATGAAGAGCATCGGAAGGAGGAACGCAAAATGCGCCTACACGAAGGAAAGGCTCCGCGCCAACGCACAGCAAAACCGATGATGCGGAAGCCTAACCCACACGGCAATCATACCACCGCAGCAGCAGCGGAAAGGGAATTGATGGCTTACGTGACGATCTTCTTCCTTGCCCTCTGGGCGATGGTTCTGCCCGAGTTCATAGCGGCAATCGGCAAGACCATCTTCGGATAAACGGAACCAGAGAGAAAGGTAAAGGCATGGAAGAAGCAAAGATCATCGAGAACGATCTTGCGTTGATCGAGATCGACACAGGCGAGGTAACGAGCCTGATCCTCGGCATGGATGCCGAGATAAGGAACTGCTCGGACATTGTAGCCGAGCTGAAAGGAAGCATCGACCAGCTTCCAGAGATGCAGACGGAGGACGTTAAGCGCATCGCAACCGACATAAACGGTCATCTGAAACACGCAGACGAAGCGCGCAAACGCTTCAAGCGCGAGTGGAAGAAGCCGCAGGAGAAGGTCGAAGCGGCGTTCAAACAGGCGATGGAACCAATGACCGAGCTTGTCAACGCCTACAAGGGCGAAGCGGCTAAGCGCGACCAGCAGATCAGGCAAGAGAGATACGAGCTGCTTTGCGAGTTTTACGAAGCAGACGCGCCAACGCTTGCGGCTCTTGTCCCGATCGAGCGTTTCGGGATCGTCCGAGACAAGATGAGCATTGCGAAGTCTTGGAGCCTGATAAAGGCGCAGGAGAAGCTCCACGCGCTGCTTGTGCAGGCGCTGAGCGATTGGGCGGCGCTGAAAACAAGTCACCTTGCGTTCGAGAAGGAAGCGGAAGCGGAGTTTTTTCGCACCCTCAGCCTACAGGCGGCGCTGAACCTCAACGCCATGAGGGAAGAGGAGCAGGCGCGGATCGACCAGCTCAACGCAGAGATGGGCGTTGCGCCAGAGCCGGAGCCTGAGCCGATGCCAGAACCAGAGCCAGAGCAACAGCCAGAGCCTATGACGCAGGTTCAGCAGCAGGAACAGCCACCGTGCGAAGAGCCAAGGAACTACACCATCACATGCGCGATGACCGAGTGGCAGAAGCAGCAGGTCATCGGGTTCCTGAAATCGATGAGCATCAGCGGAAGCATCAGGGAGGTTCGCAATGAGCAACCAGCTATCTAAGACATATGACGCAAACGGGCAGTCGATCACTCTAACGGCGCAAGACGTGATCGACTACATCTGCCCACTTGCAACGGCAACGGAAGTGAAGATGTTCCTCGAAATGTGCGCTGCTTACGGCTTGAACCCGTATGTGAAAGACGCTCACCTGGTCAAATACAAGGCTAACTCGCCTGCAACGATGGTCGTTGGAAAAGATTTCTACACAAAGACTGCGGCGAGCAACCCGACATTTGACGGAATGGAAGCGGGGATTTCCGTCATCGGAACCGATGGGTCGTTCCACAGGCGCGAAGGCTCGATGCTCATGCCGGGCGAGCAGCTTGTGGGTGGCTGGGCAAAAGTCCACATCAAAGGGAGAAGCGTTCCGAGCTTCGATGAAGTCGGTTTCAACGAGTACGCAGGGAAGAAGTACGATGGCTCGCTCAACCAGCAATGGGCATCAAAGCCAGCAACGATGATCAGGAAATGCGCGGTTGTCCATGCCCTGCGCGAAGCGTTCCCTGCAAATTTCGCTGGACTTTACGACAGCGCGGAGATGGGAATCGACACCGAGGAGATTCCCCCTGCGACAGCACAGCAGACTGCTGTAGAGCCGGAGCAAACCTACGAAGAGACTTTCTAAAGGAGACGAACACAATGGCAATCAACAAGGCAACCATCACGGGCAACATCACCCGCGATCCTGAGCTTCGACAGACGCAGGGCGGCACAAGCGTCCTCACAATCGGCGTAGCGGTGAACGATCGCCGCAAGAACCAGCAGACGGGGGAATGGGAGGATTACCCCAACTTCATCGACTGCACGATCTTCGGGAACCGCGCAACGGGCGTTGCCCCTCACCTGGAGAAGGGCATGAAGGTAGCGATCGAAGGCAAGCTCAATCAGTCGCGTTGGCAGGCTGAGGACGGCACCAACCGCAGCAAGATCGGGATCATCGTTGACGAGATCGAGTTCATGGCTAAACGCGATGGCTCTCAGCAGCCTATGCAGCCTATGAAGCCTATGCAGCAACAGGCGCAGCCGCAGCAGTTCGCCCCTCAAGCGGCACCGCAGCCTATGCAGCAGCAGCCTATGCAGCAGTTCGCCCCTCAGCCTATGCAGCAGCCTATGCAGGCGGCACCAGTGCAGCAGGCTATGCCGATGATGCAGCAGCAGGCACCGCAGCAGGTGGCGAGCATCTATGACGAAGATATTCCGTTCTAAGGGCGGGGATTGATCGTTTACGGGCGGGGCTGCGCTGGCTGCCAGACAATCCCGCAATCAATCCAACCTTTGCAGGCTAAGGAGCTGCCAGGGACGATGCGACACGGCAATGTCATTGCCTACAGGGTATACGGATGCCGCTGCATCGCTTGCCAAGAGTGGCAGCGAAGGAACAGGAAGGAGGTCAAGCGATGGAAGGTGAAAGCAAGCCGCAAGCGCGCTCGTTTGGCTGGATGGCTCGTATAACGGAGCAGATGGAGGAGATGCCAGATGAAGTGGCGGCAGAATACTGCATGGTTGTAGTGATGTATGGCTCTTACGGCATCGAGCCAGAAGGCCGCTCGTGGCCAGTGATGGCCGCTTTTCGCGGCATCAAAGGTGACATCGATAACTCAATTGCCTACCGCGAGCGCGGTAAAAAAGGCGGCAGACCAAAAAAAGCTAAGGAGGTTAAAACCTCCAACGAAACAGGTTTTAACCAAAGTGAACAAAGCGAAAACGGCTTGAAACCACATGCGGAAGAGGTTTTAAGCCAAAGCGAAACAGGTTCTGCATATAGCTTAGCTAAGCCTATTCCAGTCTTGCCTATTGAAAAAGAAGAAAAAGAAAGCTTCCCGCTGCAATGTCTGGCGGCGCTCAACGAGGAACTGCGCGGAATCGCGCCAGTGGAGTTCACGCGCAACCCGAACGGCGAATACATCGCGAGCCTTGAGGGGAGATTCACGGTCGATGACGTGCGCGAGATGGTGCGCTTCAAGCGCAAGGAATGGGAGGGGACGAGGTTCCAGCAGAACCTGAATCCAGGCACCCTGTTCTCGCCTGACAAGCTCGAAGGCTACGTAATCGCTTCGAAGATGAAGGAACCCACGAAGAGCATCAGAGGAAGGAAGGTCATGGACGATGAGCTTGCAAGCTACGATTCTTAGCAGCATCGAACGCTGCAAAGGCTTCTACACCCGCAACTCCGATGACGTTGAGCTTATCGAGCAGGACGAGCAGCGCATCAGGGCAGAGCAGCGCATCGGGGAGAGCGGAATACCGCGCGAGTTCGAGAGGGCAAACATCGCGAGCTGCCCACCTTCCGTTCTCGCGAACGCGCGGCAGGTTTACGCATGGTTCCTCGACAACCAGCGTCTAAGGCACCAGGGCAAGCGCACCCAGCCGTGGCACTCAAGCGACCTGCTGCTTGTCGGCAAGGTTGGGCGCGGCAAGACTTACGCAGCCTGCGCTTCGCTTGTTGCCTGCGCCCCAGTGTGCCGGATCAAGTTCGTCTCCTCGCAGCAGATAGCGGAGTGGGCGTGGAACCGCGACAAGGAGATGCTTAGCCGCTGCAAGGGCGTTGACTTTCTGGTGATCGATGACCTCGGGAACGAGGAGCCGAGGGGCATTCAAGCCGTGAAGGCGATCCTCGATGCCAGGCGATGCGAGCGACCCACGATCGTCACAACGCAGCTAACGCCAGACATCAGGAGCGAGCAGTTCGGCGATCTATACGGAGTTGAGACTGCCAAGGCTATGCAGTCAAGGCTCGCCCTGATGAAGAGCGTGAGCTTCACGGGCGCTGACCGAAGGAGCCGCCAATGAGGTTCGAGATCGACTTCACGCCCACGAAGCGCCGTCCGAGGATCAAGCGAAACGGGCAATCATACGACCCGAAGGAGAACCAACGCGAGAAGAGGGCGATGGTAGCGGCGTTCAATGCCCAATGCGGCTCTGTCGCGCCGTTTGAGGGCGCGGTTTCGGTGAAAGTGGACATCTACCGCCGAATGCCGAAGAACCGCCCCAAGAAGCTGCTCAGAGAGTTCGACACGTACAAGCCAGACGCAGACAACATCGCCAAGGCTGTGCTCGATGCGATGAACGGATTGGCGTTCGTGGACGATTCGCAGGTCGTGAGCCTTACGGCAACGAAGCACGACCGAACGCACAGGGAGAGCGACATGGTGGCGGTAGAGATAGAGGAGGTCGCGAGATGACACCAGCGGCGCAGGCAGAAGCGTACTACAGCGAGGAAGAGCGGGAGAGGATAGCGAGGGCGAAGAAGCTCCGTTGCATCGACTGCGATTCCGCTAGGGCGTGGTGCGTTGGCGGGACGAACATGCAGACAGGCTACTGCGTACTGCATGACATGCCGCTCTCGAGCAGCGAGCTGCAAAGCAGCCAATGGGACATGTGCGGGACTGATGCGCTGTGATGACGGACAACGCGAACATCTTCCCACACGCTGCCCCGTTCGATTGGAACAGGAACCCACGGCGCGTGAGGTGCCGAGGGTGCGGCAGGGAGTTCGAGCAGCGAAGCAGGAACAACGTCTACTGCACGAAGGAGTGCAGGGACAGGCAGAAAGGAAGCCGATGAAGGCAAAGATCAAGTACCACGATGGCGCTAGCAGGCTAGAGCGCCACGGCGCTATGTGGGACATGGCGGCAAGCGAGACGGTGACGTTGAGGAAAGGCGATGTGAGGATCATTCCCCTGGGCGTGTCGGTGAAGCTTCCAAGCGGCTTCATGGGCGTTCTCGTTCCGCGATCCTCCACGTGCCTGAAGCACGGGATCATGATGGCAAACTCCGTAGGGATAATCGAGAACGAATACTGCGGAGACGGCGACGTGTGGGGATTCGTCGCCTATGCGATCAGGGATACCGTGATCGAGCGGGGAACGCGAATCGCGCAGTTCATGCCCGTTAGATACGCCGAGGGAATCGAGTTCGAGGAAGTCGATTCGATGGGATGCGCAGACCGTGGCGGCTACGGCTCAACTGGCGTTTCGGCAGGATCGGGGGCGAAATAACATGCCAGTCTGCTACTGCAAAAACTCAGGCGGCTATGGTCGGTTCATTCCAGTGGTCGAGCAGCAGCCAGTGAAGCCGAAAGTCGAGGAAGAGCAGGAAGCCGAGCCTGCTAAGCGCCTGACGAAGCGAAGGCTTCACCAGCTAGAGCCGTTGAAGCCTTCGAAGCGCGAGACGAGGGTTCGATGCGTTGAGACGGGCATGGAGTTCGAGACGGTCAAGCAGGCAGGCTCTGCGCTTGCCGCGCTCGGATTGGGGAAAGATGCGGCGGTTGCCGCTGCCGCGATAAGCAACAGCATGAGGACGGGCGGCACGGCTTACGGCTTCCACTTCGTGAAGTTGGCGGCGTAACCGATGAAGAGAAAGGAATCTGAATGCGAACAGGGGTAATCGCAAAAACAACCGAGTTCCCGTTGCAGCTGATCGGATCGGTTGCAGGCGTATCGACTGACAGGAACGGCAGCGACAAGGACAAAGCAAACAGGGCGTGGCATTGCTTCGAGCTTGGTCATATGAGCGTTTTCGAGCACGTGTCCGTAACGTGGAAGATCAGCGGCATCAGCCGTGCCTGCTCGCATCAGCTGGTGCGGCACCGCCTGGCTAGCTTCTGCCAGCAGAGCCAGCGTTACGTGAAGGTCGGGACGGACAGCCTTGATTGGTACGTGATCCCGCCATCGATCAAAGACGATGACGCGATGCGCGATGAGTACGACAACGCGATGTGGCAATGCGCAAAATACTATCAGTCGCTTCTCGACAATGGAGTGAAGCCAGAGGACGCCCGTTTCGCGCTTCCAGAAGCCACAAAAACGGAAATCGTGGCAACGATGAACCTTAGGGAGTTCGCGAGCTTTTACGCAGCCAGAACGGACAAGGCGGCTCAGTGGGAGATTCGCGAGCTTGCCGAGGATATGATGCTATCCCTTTACGTGCTCGGCGGCGAGTGGATGGAAATCATCCACATGATCGAGGAGGAGCAGCGATGAGTAGGAAAACGTTTTGCGATATGTGCGGAGCCGAAATTAAAGGCAACTCCTCCAAGGTTGTAGCCATTTCGGCTGAATATGAGGACTTGTGCGTATGCATTTCAAGAGACGATGCTATGGACGCTTGCGATGAATGCTACACTAGGATTCGCGAGGCAATAAAGGAATGCAAGGAGCGCGGTAAGCATGAGCGATAGCTTCGAGAAGATCGCAGAAGACGCTCTGATGGACGAATACGATTACTGCGAAGAGTTCGATCTTGACTATGGCGACGACTCATGCCCGGCAGAGTATGCAATGCACGGCGACCTTGTTCGCCGCATGGAGGCGGTGGCTGCACGTGGTTAGCAACGAAGAGCTTCGCGAGGTAGCAGAGAAGGAGGGGTAGCTATGGCAAAGTACCGCAAAAGGCAAGTGGAGGTCGAAGCTTTTCAAATCTTGATTGGCACGCTGTGCAAGCGAGATTATCCCATGTGGTTCGCCGATGCGATTGCGAGCGGCGTGGTGTACCAGAAGGCAAATCCAGATTATCCAGTCGAATGCACCATCAGGACGCTTGAGGGCGAGATGAATGCGAACCTCGGCGACTACATCATCAAGGGCATCAATGGCGAGCTGTATCCATGCAAGCCAGACATATTCGACAAAACGTATGAGAGGTGCCAGCAATGATTAGCAACGAAGAGCGCCGCGAGGTAGCGCGAAAGCTGCGCAGCCTTGACGAGCACATCGAAGGAATGCCGCTTATGTGCACCAAGCAGGAACACAATGCCATGGCGCTCAGAGCAATCCGCGCGGTTGTCGGCAAGGGAGACATATTCCATCTGCTCGCTGACCTCATCGAGCCGCAACCCATCGACGGCAACACCTCAGACGGATACCACACATTCGATGAGCTTTACCATCATCGAGCCGTGTTGTTCTCTGTCATCGTCGGGAATTTCGCAACCCGAGCGTGGAAATCCAAGCTGCACGCAGATGGCACCATGTACGAGGGGATGTTCATCGTCGGCATCGAGACTCCAGACGGGCAAGCGACGTACCACTACGACGTAGAGCCTTACTGGGATATGTTCCGATGCAAGGAGGTAGACCGTGCGCCAGAGTGGGACGGGCACACGCCAGACCAAGCCATTGAGCGAATCGGCAAGCTGGTGAGCGACGATGACTAGAAAAGCTGGATTCTGCCCTACGTGCGGGGCATCGAAATGCTACCAGAGGTGGCACCATCACGCCATGACCGACTTCTCGCACGAGCTTGTGGATGATGCAAGCTTGTCGAACATGAACCCAGCCGATGCCTTTGTTTGCCCATCGTGCGGTTTAGTCGGGTGCGTGGTCGAGTACCACCAGAACGGCGGCGGATTCTGGGATCTGGACATCCCGTGCGATTGCGAACCGAGATTCTGCCCCGAATGTGGCGAGAGGATGGTTGTCGAATGATCAGCGAGAAAGACAGATCGGAAGCCGTGACAAGTCTCAGGCTCGCCTTGTCGCACATGCGCGATTACGAGGATTGGTACAAGGCTAACGACAGCCTTTTCAAATGCGGCAACGCAGCGTATCGGGAGATAGCGGCGGCAGTCTGCAAGGGGAGGAGACAAGGGAGCTACTTCGACACCGTGAAGCGGATAATCGAGCTTGCGGAACGCCCTAAATCGGTGATGAGGAGCCTTGGCGATTTAAAGTTTGAGGGCAAGATGAGACGCATGCGGTGCTTAAACTGCGGCGCTGTGCATTGGGAGCTTGCTACTAAGACAGTCAGGTTCAGCCACTGCCCATATTGCGGAATCGCTATAGACCGATTCATAGAGGAGGAAGATCGAGTTGAGCGAGCTTAAGCCATGCCCGTTCTGCGGGAGCGATGACGTATTCCGCGGCATGCTCGAAGAAGTACATTACGTAGAGTGTTGTGATTGCTGCGCCAAGGTCGAGACGTACAACGGCATTGAGGATGCGGTAAAAACGTGGAACACGCGAGCCGTAGACCGCGATGAGCTTTTGAAGATCGCTGACGAGCTTGAGAACGAATTCTTCGTGGTCTACGACAGCTACGAAGAGATAGATGATCATGCTGATTGCTTCGTTGAGCGGATAATGAAGGCGATCGGCGAATGATCGCGGATTGCGACACTGGCGGAACATAAGCGTTGCAGCGGGTTCTTTCACGTCACGCCTTTCTAACCGCTGCATCCTTTCGGCAACCCCCTGCCTTTTCGGTCGGCAGGGGGTTGTTCTTTTTTTCTGCGCCCTGATACAAGCGCCGATCATCGGAAGCGGAGAGAAAGGAGCTGCATTGAGACAGCAACCAGAGTTGACGGTCGAGGAGGTTCCGACCGATGAGCTTGTGCCTTACGTGAGAAACGCGAAGGTTCACACGAACGAGCAGATCGACCAGATCGTTAAGAGCATCGAGGAGTTCGGCTTCAACGACCCAATCGCCGTATGGCACAACGAAGATGGCGCAATGGAGATCATCGAGGGGCATGGGCGCGTTCTGGCGGCTAAGAAGCTCGGTCTTGACGTTCTGCCCGTTGTAACGCTCGATCACCTCACAAGCGACCAGCGCAGGGCGTACACGCACGTTCATAATCAGCTGACGATGAACACTGGCTGGGATTTGGACACGCTGAGCTTCGACCTTGACGAGCTTGATTTCGATTTCGAGGGTTTCGGGTTCGATGGCGGGTTCGATGCGATTCAGGATTTGCTCGATGACGATTTTGTCTCGTTCAAGGACGAGTTGGAGAAGAACTCGTTCAACATCACATTGACTTTTCCGTCTGAGAAGAAAGATGTTGTAAAGGCTTTCATTGATGACGCTGGGAAGGATCAGGCAGCTTCAATCATCGTTAAGGCGGCTGAGCAATGGGGGTAAACTGCGGAAGCCAGGTTGTCCTATGCGAGTACCCGATAAGGCTAGACACATACGAAGGCTGCTCTCACGATTGCCGTTACTGCTTCGCAAGGAACAAGCGCTACATAGCAGCGGTTAAACCGCTTCATTGCGTTGAGCAGGTTAAGCGTTTTGTGTCTGGGAAAAGGACGCTCGAAACAAACTGGTGCGATTGGGACATTCCGCTTCATTGGGGGGGGGTTGTCCGATCCTTTCCAACCGGAGGAGGAAAGGCACAGATGCACCCTTGAGGTTCTAAAGGTTCTGAGCGAGACGCAATATCCGTTCATTGTGAGCACAAAGGGAAGGCTTGTAGCCGAGGAGCCATATCTATCCCTTCTTTCCAGGTGCAATGCAGTAGTGCAGATAAGCATGACAAGTCCGCTTCTTGACAAGCTTGAGAAAGGAGCGCCCACTTTCAAAGAGCGCATAGAGATTGCTTCTAAGGTTTCACCTAATGTAAAGCGCGTTATAGCACGTGTGCAGCCGTATCTTCCGCAATGCAAGCAGACGCTTATAAAGGCGCTTCCTGACATGAAGAAGGCTGGGATACATGGAATAACGATCGAGGGCATGAAGTTCAAGAAGAAGAAGCCTGGCACTGTTCGCTTAGGCGGTGACTGGGCGTACCCAGACGATACGCTAAAGCGCGACTATCTTGAGATCAGATCACATTGCCGCGAGCTTGGTCTTGCGTTCTGGTGTGCTGAGAACAGGCTTAGGAGCCTTGGAGATTCAACGGCTTGCTGTGGATGCGGTGACATCCCTGGGTTCGAGGGCAATCCGTTCAATTGCGTCAGCGTAAAGAACGGCTCTGGTGCTGTCGCTACAGGCAAGATGCGCGACAAAGGCACAGCCAATTGCTTCAGTTCGATAAGCCAAAGTGCTGGAATCTATGATCTTATAAAGCGGAAGAGCTTTTACGAAATGATGAAAGATTCAGCAAAGATGTTCAGCTGATGCACAAGCCACGGTAATGCGTGGCTTGTTTTTTATTGCATATTATAAACCTATATATATGTTATAATATGATCATGAACTGTTTAAGAAACGCTTAGGGGTGTGGATGGCAATGACTGCAACCGAAGCTCAGAAAAGGGCGAGCGCGAAGTACCAGAGGGAAAAGACAAAGCAGGTCAACCTTAAATTCTCGCCTAACGAGATCGAACTTTACAATTGGCTTAAGGCGCAAGATATACCTGCTTCGACAGTGATCAAGAATCTTATAAGAAGAGAAATAGAAAAAGAATAATAATTCTAACGCATATACCGTTGATATATGTTATAATTATATCAACGGGAAAGAGAAAGGAACTTTCCCATGAGTGAAGGAGAATACAGCACAATGACCAAAGACGAAATGCAACGGCTTGTTGACGAGGAAATTGCAAGCGGCAAAAGCTACGAGGAAGCCTTGAAGAAGCTTGCAAGGATAATCGGGATTCGCCCAAGCGAGAAAGCCTAAGCATGAGAAAGGGAGCCGCGCTATCGGCTCCCTTTCTTTTTGTCTCACAATGACCAAGAGACTTCGTTAGAATACCACCATTCAGACCCCGCTTCGGCGGGGTTTCTTTTGCCCTGCGACACGCCAGCAGAATTAGCGGCATGGCTAAAGAGAAATGCACAAAGGACGTAATAAGGATCGCCGTGAAGCTCAAGAAGCACGGCGCTTTGGACAAGGACATCGCCCTTGCCTGCGGCGTATGCCCTCAGACGCTTAGCACGTGGCTCCATCATCCGCAGACGGCTAACCAGCGTGAATTTTCCGAAGCCGTCAAAAAGGTCGAGGTCGATTTCAAGGACAAGCTCACGCAGATCATCATGCGCGATGCGCAGGAAAGGGATTGGAAAGCGGCGGCGTGGCTTCTCGAGAGGAAGTATCCCAGCGAATACGGCAGGGTAACCAGGGTCATCGATGATTCGGGCGATTCCGAAGAGGTTCCGCGAATCGTGTTCAACCCGAAGAAGGGCGGCAAGGAATGAGGAGCATCAACCTAGCCGACCTGACGATCAGCAAGTTTTACGGCGTTGTGGAGAGCGCACTTAACCACGACCACGGCGAGTTTTGGCTGATGGGCGGTCGTGCTTCGCTCAAATCGAGCGTTATCAGCCTGCTGATCGTGTGCCTGATCGTTGCGTTCCCGTGGGCGAATGCAGTTGTCGTTCGGCGCTTCGGGAACACGCTTCGCGATTCCGTTTACGCGCAGATCATATGGGCGATCGACATCCTGGGTTTGTCGAGCTTCTTCCGCGCGAGGGTTTCTCCGATGGAGATCGTTTACGTGCCAACGGGGCAGAAGATCGTTTTCCGGGGAATGGACGATCCACTAAAGATGAAGGGCGTGAAGTTCGTTAAAGGCTACTGCGCTATCCAATGGTTCGAGGAGCTTGACCAGTTCGAAGGCTGGGAAGCCGTCAGGAGCGCGTTGAAGTCTTTCAAGCGCGGCGGTTCGGTGTTCTGGACTTTCTATAGTTACAACCCGCCTAAGACGCTTTGGAGCTGGGTAAACCGCCAATGCCTTGAGATGCAGCGCAAGCCTGGTTGCCTGGTGCATCACAGCACGTACCTAGACGTTGTGGAGGGCGGTCACGCCGATTGGCTTGGAGAGCCTTTCATCGAGGATGCCGAGTGGCTTAAGCAAACCGACCCCACCGCATACGCATGGGAGCTGATGGGCGAGATCACGGGAACGGGCGGCTCGGTGTTCGACAACATCGTTGAGCGCAGGATCAGCGATGAAGAGGTTGCAGGGTTCGAGCGCGTAAGGAACGGCGTTGACTGGGGATGGTTCCCCGACCCGTGGCGCTTCATTCGCGGCGAGTGGGTTCCGCGAGAGCGCAAGCTGATCCTGTTCGAAGAGCATTCGGCGAACAAGAAGCTTCCGAAGGAAACGGGCGAGATCGTAAGGCGATCGCTGACGTACCCCGATTACCAGGGCGGAACAGCCTACACGCACAAGGACGTTGTGTGGTGCGATGACACGGCAGACGGCAAGCAGCAGATGGCGGATTACCGCCGAACCTTCGGGATCAACGCGAAGCCAGCGAGGAAGGGAAACATGCGGCGCATAAGCTACATGTGGCTCGCAGGCTTGCGTTCCATCGAGATCGACCCCGTTAGATGCCCCAACGCCTTCGAGGAGTTCCGATTGAAGGAGTTCGAGCGCAACAAGGCGGGGGAATGGATTGACGAGATTCCAGACGGCAACGATCACAGTATCGATGCCGTCCGTTACATGATGATGAGCGATGTTCTGAGGAGCGCATAGGTGGCAAGCGAAGAAGTAGACTACACGGTTCCGTTGCACGTTCGAAAGTACCTTACGAGCCTAGGGTACGAGCTGTGCGATGGCGTTATGACCGACCTTATAGACCAATGGCGGGACTGCTACGCATCCCGTGGCGAGTTTTACGACTACCACGACAAGGACGGCATGGGGCATACGCTCAAAATCCACCGCCGATCCTGCAAGCCTGCGAAGCGCGTATGCAAGGAATGGGCGGCTCTGATGTTCAGCGACCCTATCACCGTCTCATGCGATGACGAAGCCTGCAACGCATGGCTCGCCGATTACCTTGAGAGGATCAACTTCTTCGGGAACGGCAAGCAGCTTGTGCAGGATGCTTTCGCCCTCGGCACTGGCGCGTGGGCGCTGTGGCTCGATCTTACGGCGCAGAAGATGCAGGTTCGCCGATACAAGGCTAAGCAGGTTCTGCCGCTCACGTGGGACGATGACGGCGTTACGGAATGCGCGTTCACGAGCCGTGTTGCAATCGGCGGCAAGGTTCTCGATCAGGTGCAGCTGCACGTATCAGAGCCTGACGGCTACCACATCAAGACTGTTCTGTTCGACCGCAAGACGAAGAAGCGCGTAGCCGTTGACGGCGTTGTTGACGATCTAGCCACTGGATGCGAAACTCCCACGTTCGCACTTGTGAAGCCTGCAATATCCAACACGTTCGTTGACATCACGCCTTACGGGCAGAGCGTTTTCGCCGATTCGATCGATGAGGTTCAGGCGGTCGATCTTTGCTTCGATGCGATCTTCAACGAGGTCGATCTTGCTAAGCTCCGTATCTTCATCGATGACATGCTTATCGATGTGCAGGACAAAGACGGAAACCGCCAGGCTATCCCGTTCGGCAAGAACGACAACACGGTTTACCGCAGGGTCAACGGCGTTGGCGATGGTCAGCCTATCGTGCCGTTTGCACCTCAGATGCGCACCGAGCAGCAGGTAAGCGCATACCGCCTGGCGATACAGAAGCTTGGCGATGACTGCGGCTTCGGGAAGAAGTATTTCGACATCGATGCGGCAGGCGGCATGAAAACCGCTCAGGAAGTCGTTTCCGACAACGCCGACCTGATGCGCAACATCAGAAGCCACGAGCGGCTAATGCAGGGGGCAATCGCCGACATCTGCCGCGCATTGTGCCATTGCGCAACGAGGTTCCTCGGCGCTGGTCTGGGCGATCCTGGCACCATTACGGTCAACTGGGACGATTCCGTGATTGTCGATACGCAGGCTGAGAAGGCGCAGGATCAGAGCGAGCTTAACGTAACGCTGAACCCTTGGGAGTACCGCAGGAAGTGGTACGGCGAGAGCGAGGAGGAAGCGAAGGCTAACGTTCCTGGCGCTATCGCAGAGGACGATTACGCAAGCTTCGGTGATCAGTAATGCTTGACGAGGAGAAGGACGCTAGCGCCGAATCGGAGGACGCTCTAAGCGATATGGAGCTTGCGATGCTCATCGCAGCCGCTTCTGCCCTCGTTTCCGCTCCGATAGCGCACAAGGCTATCAGGAAGAGCGGGAGGGCGCTTCTCGCGAAGTTGCAGCAGATAGCGGGGGCGAACCGAGAATCCGTCAACGAAGCCATCGATCACGATTTCCGAGGGAGCTTCATACGCAACTGGCTTGCAGACGTTGAGGACGCTGGGAAGGTCACGCCGAAGGCTGCAAGCCTTGCCGCGAAGAGGGCGCAGCAGAGGGCAAGGAAGCCGATTGCAAGCGTTCAGCGGTACGCAGCCAAGATGTCGCAGCAGATGGCGCAGAGCGCCTACATGGAGTATCTAAAGATAGCTTCGGAAGCGGCATTTGCGTCAACGGGCAGCATCGATGATCCAGGCGTGGGATACGAACGGGCGCTGTCGGCAGGCATAGCGAAGATGGCGCGTAAAGGCTTGACGGCTTCGATCTACACGCGCAGGGACGGGACGGTTGTGCATGTTCCCGTTGACGTTGGGATCAGGAGGGCGATCGCGGCAGAGGGGCGCGAGCCGAAGATCAAGGCAACGCTCGATGCGGCTGACAGCTCGTTCGGCTTGGTCGAGGTTAGCAAGACGGCGAACCCCCGCGATTCGCACCACCGCTGGGAGGGGCGAGTTTACTCCACGGGCGCTAGCATCGCAGGCTTCCCGAGCTTCGAGGAGGTTGTAGGCGATCAGATAAACGACTACAACTGCGGTCACCGCATCCGCGTTTTCAACCCGAACATTGGGCGGCGGTTCTCCGATCCGCTTGAGGGGACGGGATACACGGCTGAGGAATCGGCGGCGCTGCACACCGAGCAGGCTAAGCTTGAGAACGACATCCGAAAGCTAAAGCGCGAGCATGAGGTGCTTCACAGCATGAAGCTCGATACCGAGGACGTTAACCGCCGACTGAAGTACAAGCGCAGCGAGCTGCAATCTCTGATAAACAGGCATCCGAAGATATTGAGCCGCCGCGAATGGCGCGAGTACACATACGAGACGGCAAGGCGCAGGCTCGGACTTTACGGAAAGGTTCACCTCGACAAGAACCAGCAAATGACGGTGATGCTGAAAAGCGGCACGGCATATGCGCAGAGCAAGATACGCAAAGCTGAAAGGGCGAAACTTGTAGATAGGGCGCTTGCGGACAACTCAATTGCGATGATGGAAAGGCGCTCAATGAATGACAGGCAGTTCAGGCTGAATGCTAGGAAGCTAAAGAAGGAAAAAGGCTTTTTCGACATTGCGGCACACGGATTGCCTGGATACGTGGAAGCATATGGTAAGCGAATTGATGCAGAAACAGTTTGGGATATTGTGCGGAAAAGCGATGGATACAGCGGTGAGGATATTCGCCTTTGCGTGTGCTTTGGAGCCGTGGAAGACGAGAACGGTAGGTCGATAGCTCAGGAGCTTGCCAACATATCGGGCAAGAAGGTGAAGGCGGCTACGAAGTTCTTCTTCATTCGCCAAGACGGTTCGTATTACGTTGGCAGCGATTTCTGGCATTCGGATGGTAAAATGGAGCTGTTCGAGCCGAAGGGAAAATCATGATTGGAAGCGAGAAGAGATTCGAGAAGGCGAGCGATGCCCTTCTTTCCATGCAGACGGAGATAGCGTCCGCGATGGAGCGCCTGTCCGAAACCCCGTATGCGGTCGCTTCAACGCAAACCTATGATATGGTCACTGGCGAACAGCTCGGTGCCTTGTGCGCGTACATCCATGACGGGTTCGGCTGGACTTCGGAAGACCTTTACAACTTCAAACATTACGGGTTGGTCGATTACAGCAGCGAATACGCAAAAGCCGCATTCGAGCATTTTCTTGAGCTAGTTTCCGCGTAATTGACATTCAGAACCCCGTTTTTGTGGAATACACGCAAAAACGGGGTTTTATTTACCCATTAAGCCGTTTCCGAGGTCGATAGATCGAAGAAGCGGCTTCTTTTATGCGATTGCTCAGGATTGCGGAAAACCTGCAACAGGCATGAGCAAAGCGCCATAACCGATGAAAGCCGCAAAAAAGCGGCTTTTCTTTTGCTTATAAACAGGATTTCTGTTCATAGACCAAAAAAACGGCTTGTTTTTCGGTCTATCGCCCTGACGCATCAAAGCGCCCTGCGACACGCAAATAGATTCTTCCTTGCTTGGGATAGCGCAAAAAACCCACCTAAGAGCGGAGAGAACCGCGCAAACAACCACTAGGAAGGAACAGGAATGCAAAAGCAAAACGATCCAGAAGAGAACAAGCTTTCTGCGCAAGGAGCAGGCGAGAACGCCAACGGTGAAGGCGCACAGGGCGATAACGCCAATGGCGGCAACGCCAACGGTGAAGGCGCACAGGGCGAGGGAAACGATGGCGATGACGGCAAGGTGCTGGACAGCCACGGTCAGCCAGGGATCAACAAGGAGCGCCACGACAAAGAGGTTGCCGAGTTGAGGAAGCAGATCGAGGAGCTTAAAGCCGATGCCGCAGAAGCCGCAGAATCGAAGGCTAAGCGTGATGAGTTCGAGCAGAAGGTCAGCGACCTTGAGGGCAAGCTTGCCGATTCCGAGCTGTCGCGAAAGCTTGAGAAGGTAGGTTGCCGATCCGTCAAGGCTGCAAAGGCTCTGCTTCCCGATTATGACGGAGACATCGAGAAGCTACGCGCTGCCGAGCCGTTCCTGTTCGAAGAGGTCAAGCCTGCTGGTTCCACTGGGTTCAAGCCTAAGGCGGCTGATCCCAATGATGACCAGGAGGAGCTTGACAAACTGTTCGGAATCAAGAAGTAAGGAGCAACAATGCCCGTAACCCTCGGAGATTACGCATCTAAATTTACAACGCAGCTCGATACCATCATCGAGCGCGAATCCTTGACATCCGACCTCGGAAACGGCGGTCTGCTCGGTGAGTTCACCGATGCAGGCGAGGTCAAGGTTCCCGACATCGTTGTCGAGGGACTAGCCGATTACAGCCGCACCGATGGTTTTGTGTCCGGCGGCTACACCTTCGGTTGGCAGACTTACAAGCTTCGCTACGATCGCGGTCGAGAGTTCAACATCGACATCCTTGATGACGAGGAACGTGCGAAGATCGTCTCCGCTAACGTGATGAGCGAGTTCACGCGAACCAAGGTCATCCCTGAGATGGACGCTGTCCGTTTCGCAACCATGCACGAGCACGCAGGCGTTCAGAAGGCAGAGACTATCACCACGCCCGAAGCAGCCGTGAAGGCTATCGAAGCTGCTGAGAACAAGATGCAGGACATCGGCATCGACCTCTCTGACGTTTTGCTCTACTGCACCAGCGAGTTCAAGTCTCTGCTTCGAGCGGCGCAGAATTACCGCATGAGCCAGGGCGAGAACCCCAACGGTCGATTCACCACCTACGATGACATGAAGATCGTTCCCGTGCCTTCCGCTCGATTCCAGACGAAGATCGAGCTGCTTGACGGCACTACTTCCAGCGAGGAAGCAGGCGGTTTCAAGGCTGCTTCCGATGCGAAGCTGATCAACTTCATGCTTGTAGATCCTTCTGCTGCACTGGCAATCCAGAAGCACCAGACGCTTCGCTACTTCGCCCCTGCGGTAAACCAGAAGCGCGATGCGCATCTTTGGCAGTACCGCGTGTTCCATGACCTTCTCGTGCTCAAGAACAAGAAGGACAAGATTTACGCTTCCGTCCCCGCAGCTTAGGAGGGGGTTTCGAATGTCAACAATCGTAGGAACCAACGGCGCAGCAGAGCAGAAGCCTAAGCGCAAGCGCAAGCAGAAGCCTGCCGAAGCGCAAGCCGAAGCCGAAGCTGAGGAAACGGAAGGCGAATAGGCTAATGGGCGCATTCGACCCAGATTACGAGGAATACAAAGCCTTCGGCGGCACGTTGGAGAGCAAGACGTTCTCCTCGCTGCTGCCCAAGGCTAGCGCCCTTGTCCGCGACCTTGAGTTCCCGAACGAAGCAACCGATCAAACAGCAGAAGCGCACAAGAGGGCGGTCTGCGCTGCCGTATCTGCCTTTGACGAGAGCCAGGCATACGCTGGCGGCGGCTTCTCGATCGGCTCTTTCAGCGTTAGCGGCGGCGGCTACTCCGAATCGGTGCAAGCCGTTGCAGATGCGGCAAGGCGCGAGCTTGTAGGCTCTGGCTTGCTGTTCAAGGGGATGATCCTATGATCCCACCAATCCCAATATCGGTGCGCACATCTAGCGTTCAGGTTCGCAAGCCTGTTGAGAGCGATTATGGCGG
>ULSG01034021.1_pt1 | contig 37584 bp, 22 predicted proteins | sample 1956191 | NCBI WGS metagenome assembly ULSG01 (sample SAMEA4835703, study PRJEB28245) | human gut metagenome | biome: gut microbiome; material: fecal sample | place: Denmark | collected 2008 | reverse complement strand
TAGCAGCTGCCGTGCCTCGCTCGCCGTATCGGCACTTAGAATTATGCGGTATTGCCTTAAAGTGTAACGGATGACCGCCCCTGTAGGCAAAGGAGTGTATTGTATTATGACCTGCCGCGTTCTGCGCATTGATGAACAGCTGTATGGCTGTGAGGAGCTGCCTGCCGGGCAGCCGGTGCTGTGTGATGTTCTGCTGGCCGATGCCGCCGGTACCCAGCGGGTGCTTCCCTACCCCGATGAAGCCCTGACTGCCCAGAGCATCCAGGAGGGCGATACCGTTGCCCTGCTGCCGGACGGCACGCTGAAAAAACTAAGGTGTATCTGACACCCTAGGGTAAGCCCGCACTTTGCAAAAGATTCACCGTAACTTTACATCGGTATGGTTGCAGCCCGCAGTCAAATGGCCTATGATTCTGCCGGAACAAACGGCAATTCAATGTTTTCCTCGTCCACAGGCGGGGTTTGGGTTGCGCTGGGGGGCGGGGTTTCTGTCGGTTCCTTCGTGTTGTCCGCCGGTTCGCCGTCACCTTTTTCTGCGGGCGCGGCACTGGCGGTGGGCTGACCGGCGGCGTTCAGCACCGGTGTTTTTTTCGTTGCGGGCTTCTGGGTCGGCTTGGGGGCAGTTGTCTGCTGCGGGACAGTAGTTGCCGTGGGCTGCGGTTCAGCCGTCGCGGCGGGCTGCGGCGTGGGCTCTGCCGGGACGGCATCATTCGTTTCCGCCTGCCGGGTCGGCTCCGGGGTTGGCTGGGTACCTGCCTGCGGCCGGTGCAGTGCAAAGGCAGCGGCAAGCACCACGGCAGCCACCACAACGGCCAGGACTATTTTTTTCTTCATTGCTGTTTTCCTTTTTATATTTGGGGGCGTTGCGGCATCAACCTGCCACGCTGTAACGCTGTGCGGCGGTGGTCAGGTCATCCAGCGCGCGGAGCAGGTTCAGCAGCGGCAGCTGGCTTTCATCCACCGCTGCCAGCGCGCGGACCATATCGCCATAGCTGAACACCCCATAGCGCAGGATGCACAGGTCCGCCCCGTTTTGCCGCATGGCAACCACCGGCATGGCATCCGCGCGGCGGAATGCAATGGCCGGTGTAACGACATAATATACCTTTTTGCCGTCAAAGCGGGTGTTGGTATCCACGGGCTGCAATTCGGTTTCGGGCTCACCTGCATTCCAGGCAAAAGCAAAAGTGCATTCCGCGCCGTCCGGCACCATAAAATAGTGGCGGATCTGGATAACGGGCTCCAGCAGCAGGCTGCTGCCGTAATAATCATCGGTCTGGGTGCCGCTGCTTTCAAACTGGTAGCTGCCCCAGTTGGCCGTGGAGTTTGGCTCCGCGGTGCCGGCTAACGCATCGGTCCGGTAGCCAAAGTACAGCTGCGCTTTGCCGCCATACACCAGCAGGGTGCCGGCCAGCTCCTTTGCCTGTTGGGGATAATCGTGTTCCAGCAGGTAGTTCAGGTAATCCTTTACGGTGTAAGTATAAACCGGGCCATATTTACCGTTTACCACCATCCGGGCTTCAATATCATCCGTCAGCTGTTTGGCGGCCACCTGGCAAGGGAAAGCGGTGCAGCTTTTGCCGTTTACTTCCACCTGCTTTGCATCTGCCACTGCCACCTGTGTTACGGTGGAATCCGGCAGGGTAAACTGCATGGCGGCATCCTGCGGGGTATCTTCCGGCAGGGTAACGTAAAAATAAATTGTGATTGTCTCCCCCAGGCTCAGGCTGTAGCCTTCCAGATGCTCGCCGGTCTGGGCAGTTTCCGGGGTGGCGGGATCCTGCGGCGGCGGAGTTGGCACGGCAGGGTCAGGCCGGCCGGTTTCGGGGGTGCTCTGCGGCGGATCCGCCCAGGGGATATCCTCATCCGTTTCGCTCACCTGCGTCTGGATGCTGGCCGTATTTTCCTCTGCCAGCGCGGCGGCAGGCAGCGCGGCACACAGCACCACCGCCGCCAGCAAAGCCAGCAGGCGCTGGGGCCAGCTTTTTTGTTTTGTATGGTTCAAACTCAAGGTGTTTCCTTCCTGTTTTTTGTTTTATCTTCTCTTTTTTATCCCGCTAAAGGCATCATCCCTGGTTTTTGGCCAGCAGCGCTGCTCCAATCACCCCGGCGCGGTAGCCGAGGGTGCAGGTGGTAATGCGGGTGTGCTTTTGGGCGTAAGCATTGCCAAAAACCATTGGTCCCACCGCGGCGCGCAGGGGAGCCAGCAGGTTCTCCCCCTGGTTGGCCACCCCGCCGGACAGACCGATCACTTCCGGGAAGAAGATGTTGATCATGTTGGCAACGCCCACCGCAAGATAATGAATGTACTGTTCCACCACGGCTTTGCCTGCGGCATCGCCCTGGGCGGCGGCATCAAAGGCGGTGCAGCCATTTACCCCGCCGCTTTGGGCGGCTATGCCATGCAGGGCGCTTTCGGGGTGGGCTGCCATGGCTTCTTTGGTCATGCGGATCAGGGCGGTGGCACTGGCCAGGCTTTCCAGGCAGCCGGGGCGGCCACAGGTGCAGCGCGGGGCATCCGGGGTGTCCAGAATCACCATGTGCCCCGGCTCCGCCGCTGCGCCGGTGTAACCGGTCAGCAGTTTGCCGCCCAGCACCACACCGCCTCCCACGCCGGTACCCAGCGTAATGATCACCGCGCTTTCGGCTCCTTTGGCGCAGCCCGCCAGTGCTTCGCCCAAAGCGGCGGCGTTGGCATCATTGGCAAGAGCAACCGGCAGGCCGGTTTTGGCGCGCAGATAATCCCCCATGGCAAAATCATGCCAGCCCAGATTGTTGGAGTAGCGCACGAGGCCGCCATCCACCGTGCCGGGGCAGCCAACGCCAATGCCCGCTACCTGCTGGCCCTGTGCCAGCTGATTGCAGAGGGCTGCAATATCATCGCACACGGCCTCGGCCGGGCGCGGCAGTTTGGTGGGGGTGCTCGCTTCCTTTATAATAGCACCGTCTGCATCCACAAGCGCAGCTTTGATATTGGTTCCCCCAAGGTCCACACCCAGATAATACATGATTGCAGCCTCCTGTACATAACATTTTTTTCAGTGTAGCAGATTGCCCGCCCCGGCGCAAGAACCTGTAGACAAAAAAGCATCCAAAAGTAAACCTGGCACTACCCACTACTCTTTGTCGGGTCGTGCCGGTTGGATTTCATTTTTTAGGCAATACCGCATAATTCTAAGTGCCGATACGGTGAGCGAGGTGCGGCAGCTGCTAAGCCAAAAGCGCAGATAATACTTTGTGTATTATCGAGCATTTTGGCAACGCAGATGCCGTGCCGCAGCCGCCGGAGCGGTGCTTAAGCCGCAAGGCGGGAATTGTGCGGTGTTGCCTTTATTAGCGGCTGCTCATCCGTTCAGTTTGGCGTACTCTTCGTCGGTAACGGGCTCACACCATTCGTTGCTGCAATCTTCGCCGGGAACTTCCACAGCAATGTGGCTGAACCAGCTGTCGGCCTTGGCACCGTGCCAGTGCTTGACGTTGGCCGGGATGGTGATCACGGTGCCGGGGGTCAGGCTGACGGCAGGTTTGCCCTCTTCCTGGAATTGATAACGCCTTCTATATTTTCATATGAATACCACAGCAATAGCACAACACAAGCAGGATTTAAGGCAAAGAGCTGCAGGCAGTATGATGCGGGAATAATCAACCAGCAGGGTTCCGGCTGCTCCGGCTCGATGAGTGCCTCGCGCCCTACAATCGGTCCAATGCCTTATCGCAGTATGTTAAGCATGTGGCTGCTATATTTTTTCAAAATTCCTTATCGAAAAAACTGCCCGCACAACGGCTTATCATACCGTGTACGGGCAGTTGATTTATAATTATCTACTTTTCTCTCAGGTCTGGGTCGATAAACGCAACCCCACCTGGTACCCCAGCAGGGTGCGGGTTTCCACCGGCTGATGGCGGATGAGGGAAAGCAGCTGCTGTGCGGTACGGCGGCCCAGCTGCTCGGCATCAAAAGAGACCGCCGTGATCTGTGGCGTACACCCCTGCAGCGCTTCGTCGTCATACAGGGAGGCAAGACGGATATCCTGCGGCACGCGCAGGTTCAGCTGTCTCAGGGTGCTCAAAGCCAGCTGGGCAACCTGGTCATCCATGCACAGGATGCAGTCCGCCCCACGCTGTACCGCGAGCTCCACAGCGCTGGTGCGTAGATCGTCGCTTTCCAGCTCCAAAAACAGCAGGCTCTCATCAATCTTGCAGCAGGCGCGGTCATGCGCCTGCTTATAGCCTTCCAGGCGGGACTGGTTGACGGTGTATAGCATGGATCCGCCCAGCAAAGCAATGCGGTGCAGGCCCTTCATCAGCAGCAGGCTGACCAGCTCGCGGCAGCCGCCCACCTGATCATGGTCCACCGAGATGACATCCTGGTCAGCCGGGCGGCCAATGGCAACAAAGGGGATGCCGCTTTTTTGCAGCATGGGGATCAGCGGATCACGCTCCAGCGTGCGGGCCAGAATCACGCCATCAATCTTGCGGTTGACCAGTAGACGCTGCATCGGGCTTGTTTCCTGCTCGCCCACCATCGTCATCAGCACATCATAATCATTGCGGGTGGCAATATCGTACACGGCGCTGACGGTTTTGCGCAAAAATGGTGCGGCAAGGTTGCCGAACTGGCGCGAGAACACCAGCGAGATATTATAAGACTGTTGGGTTACCAACCCGCGTGCCAGCATATTGGGCACATAGTTTTTCTCTTTGGCGTACTGGACCACGCGGGCGCGGGTCGCTTCGCTGACACGGCCATTGCCCGAAAGGGCACGGGATACCGTGGTCTTGGACACGCCAAGGTCTTCAGCCATCTGGCTGATGTCAATTTTTTTTTCTCCTTCTGTCTGTTTACGGCGCGGCATGGGTTTACTCCTGTTAACGTTTGCTTCTATAAGATCTTCTTTCTGTCCTTGCCGGTTTTCCGCCCCACGGGCAGTTCCCAGGGTACTGTTCCAGAAACCAGTCCCCCACCTCGGCCATTCCCTACTTGGTTAATAGTCTTAACATATTATACCACATTTTCCTGGATCATGGTAGCCCCCTGTGCAAAGAAAGCAAAGAACACGCTACCCCAGTACGGGGTCATTATATCATTCCTGGCTCTGTTTTTCAACCGATTTCTGGCTCTGTTTCCGTTTTCCAGTGTGTTTTATAACCTGGTAAAGTTTTCTCATTTTGTCCGTATCCTGCTCAGTCATCGTGCCTGCGCCAAATTGGGCGGCTTGGGCCAATGCCAGCAGAGCCTCGGCATCCTGGGGTTCAAGGGTGGGGACACAACTTTGCAAAAATGCGGCAAACTCCGGCGCATCGGATGGTGTATCCGGCGGCAGGCCGCGGCGCACCAAAAGGCGGTAGATGCTGCCAAACACGGCCAGCACCCGCGCGTTGCAGCTGCCCCGGCCATACCCCATGGCATGGCGGCGGGCCAGCACCAGCAGCACCACAGCAGCCAACAGGCACCCCCCCAGCAACGCCGCCAAAACCAGCCTGCTGCGGGGCATGATGGTGGCTGCGGGTTCGTTTGCGCTGCTCTCCCCTGCTGCGGGGGCGGTGTCTTGACCTTGAGTTTCGGGCAGCGGGTCGGTGCGCAGGTCGGCCTGTTGGGCACTGACCAGCACGCCGGGGGTCATCTCCATGGGGGTCCAGCCCTGGCCGGAAATGTACACCTCCGCCCAGGCGTGGGCGTTATCGTCCTGCAAAATGGCGTGCCAGCTGCCGTCCTCCTGTTGGGTAAACAGGCTTTGCGGCGCGGCATAGCCCACCACATAGCGCGCAGGCAGCCCGAACATGCGGAACATAACCACCGCCGCCGAGGCAAACTGCACACTGTACCCCTGTTTGGATTCCGTTAAAAAGTAACGGATGGGGTCGGCCCCCTCCGGCGGCTGGGGAGCGCTGGCGTTATACTGGTAGTTGGTGTTTAGGTAGGCGCGGATGTAATCGCCAATGTCCGCAGCTTCGGTCAGCTTCTGGTCCTTTTTGGCTTCATCGCACAGGGCTTGCAGCTCATCATAGCCGTTCGGCACGGCGGTGTAGCGGCTGGCGGCGTAAGCGGCATAGGATGCTTCCATCCGGTCCAGCACGCTGGGGTCGGCATCGGCGCGGGCTTCCAGCTGGGTTTGGGCGGTATCCCGCGGGTAATACAGGAACACATCGTCCTGCGCGGTCTGGCCCGCGGCGGCGCCATCGCCCTGGATGGTGTAATAATCGCCCCAGTAGGCGTTGTACGGTGCATAGGTGTACTGGGTATCGGCGTGGATGCGCTCCACCGTCAGCGTCTGGGGCTGGGCGGTGCCGTCATAGGCGGTGCGCAAAAACGGCAGGCTTGCAATGGTCAGCCGGGCGTTATCCTCGGTTTTCCAGTTCATAGCGGCGCTGTCAAAGGCATCGGCATCAGGGGCCTGCCAGGTGGTGCCGTCATAACTGCCGCCGATAAATCCCCGCAGGTATACGGTTTCTTCGGGTTTGTCGCTGGCGGTCAGGGCCAGATCCGTCACTCCGCTGACCTGGATACCCCCGCCCTGGCTCAAGGCGCCATCCGCCACACCACCGGCAGCGGCTTCTACCTGAATGTTCAGCCTGCCGCCGCTGACCCGCGGCAGCCAGGTAATGGCGGTGCTCAGCGCGGCGGATTCCACCCGCTGGGCCGCGGGCTGCAGCCAGCCAAGGGGAACCCCCAGCGCCGGGCGCAGCAGCCACCAACAAGGCAGCGCCAGCACAAGGCAAAGCCCGCCCGCCGCCAGCGCGGCAGACTTTTGGATGTTATAATGGCGGCAAAGGTTCTGGCGGTAGTTTTCGGTATCGCGCCTGCCCCACAAGGCCCGCCGCTGCACCGAGCAGGAAGCCGCCCACGCCCCCATCCAACCGGCCAAAAGCAGCAGGCAGGCGGGCACAGCAGGCGCGGCCCCGGCCAGCGCCATCAGCACAACAACGGGCAGCAGCATCAGATCCAGCAGCAGGGCATCCGCACGGCGCAGGGCCGCAGCGGCCAGCGCCCCGGTAACGGGCAGGGCGGCCAGCAGCAAAAACAGCCCCAGCTGCGCCGCACTGCCGCCCTGGGCCACCGGCAGCGCACTGCCAAGGCGGGCGTTCAGGTTTTGGGCAATGTTCCCGGCGCACTGCTGTGCACCGGCCAAAAAGTTCCGCTGGCAGATGAACAACACCACAAGATACACAATCACCCCCGCCAGCAGCCCCCAGCGGCGCAGGGCTTGCGGCGCACGCAGGAACAGCGCCCACCCGGCGCAGAAAGCGGCTGCCGCGGGCCACACCCACAACGGCACCGCAATGCCGAACCCGGTGGAAAGCACCAGCAGCAAACCAAAGGTGAGCGCCAGCAGCAGCGCGGCATCTGCCGCCAGCCACAACGCGGGGTGCGCTGCGGGGCGCTGGGTGCTCACCAGCACACGGTCCACAAACTTCAGCCCACTGCCGGGGTCGGCAGCGCCGCGCCGGCTCAGGGCAGTACGTTCTTTTTTGCGCTTGGGCGGGTTTTTGCGGTGCTTCGCCGCCTGTTGGGGAAAATCCCCCCATTCCTCCGCTCCGTCCAGGTCCCCACCGGGGGTTAGGGCAGCGCGCAGGGCGGTCAGCGGTTCGCGCACCATCAGGCGGTCCAGCTTGGCGCTCAGCTTCCAGTGTACCTGCTTGATGGTATCCCCGTCCCGGTACTCCCGCAGCTCATAGCTGCCGCCCAGGGCGGCGCGGGTGTCGGCTTCGTCGCCGTCCTCATCGGGGGCGGTTTCCGCTTTGGCTTTGCCAGCCGCGGCAGCGGGCAGCACACAGATGCTCTGGCTTTGCACGGCAGCCGGGCATGCCGCGGTGAACACCCCCAGGTGATCCCGCAGGGTGATGCCCCGCACCGCAATGCTCCACACGCCGCTTTTGCCTGCGTTTAAGGTAATGCGCTGTTCGGCGCTCTCCTTGCCGCCCAACATGGCGGCGCAGCGCAGGGTGATCTGCCCGCCGCCCCATTCATCGGCGGCGTTCAGCAGCACCACAAGCGCAGGGATGGGCAACCGGCTGCGGTTGCGCAGCCGAACCGTCAGGGTAAAATCTTCGCCCTGTATCACGGGTTTGTCCGGCACCAGCAGCTCTGCCGTTACCTGCCTGCGCAGATAGGCGGCGTCCAGCCGCAGCAGCACCAGAAGCACCAGCGCAAACGCTAACAGGAACACCGCCAGCGGTGCCTGGGTGATGAGCGCCGCAGCCAGCAGCACCAAAAGCACCAGCGCCCGGCCCAGCTTACCTGCCATGGCGGTCAGCCTTTTCGGGGCGGGGGCGCGGCACGGTGCGCAGCAGGTCCTGCATTACGCTGTCCACCGTTTCGCCGCCTGCGCGGGCCTGGTCGTTCAGCACCAGGCGGTGGCGGGCAACCGCATCAAACACAGCGGTCACATCCTGCGGGGCAACAAAATCCCGCCCCGCCAGGTACGCCGCCGCGCGCGTCATGCTGGCCAGCGCCAGGGTGGCACGGGGGCTTAACCCCACGGCCAGGCGCGGGTCCTTGCGGCTGGCCTGGGCCAGCGCCACAATGTAGCGGTACATCAGCTCATGCACAAATACCGTGCTGACCTCCTGCTGCATGGCAAGCAGATCCGCCTGACCGGCAACGGGGCGCACACGGTCCAGCAGGCGGCCTTTGCTCTGCCCGGCCAAAATTGCCAGCTCCGCTTCCTCATCGGGGTAGCCCATTACGGCGCAGACCATGAAACGGTCCAGCTGAGACTGCGGCAGCATCTGCGTGCCGGCGGCGCCGATGGGGTTCTGGGTTGCAATTACGGTAAAGGGTGCGGGCACCGGGCGGGTGACGCCGTCCACCGTTACCGTGCCTTCTTCCATCACTTCCAACAAAGCCGACTGCGTGCGGGAGGAGGTACGGTTGATCTCATCGCCCAAAAACAGGTTGCACATCACCGCACCGGCGTGGTACACAAACTTGCCGGTCTCTTTCTGGTAAACGGAAAATCCCACCAAATCGGACGGCAGAACATCCGGCGTAAACTGCACGCGGCTTTCTTTCAGGTCCAGCGCGCGGGCAAAGGCCAGCGCCAGCGTGGTTTTGCCCACGCCGGGAATATCCTCAATCAGCACATGGCCGCCCGCCAGCATGGCCATCCAGATGGTGTTTACCGTTTGCTGTTTGCCCTGCACGGCCTTGTTTACTTCGGCCGTAACGGCGGCGGCCTGCTGTGTGTACTGCATGGTTAATCCTCCCGGTGTTTTTTCCATATCACCATAATGCCAACGGCGGCGGCAATAACCACCAGCCCGGCCCACAGTGCGTTGTTTTCCAGCCAGATCATGGTATTGGAGATCGCGCTCCCCTCGGATTCCGCGCTGCCCTCCCCCGGCAATGGGGTCAGGGCCTGGGGGGCCACTTCGGCAATGGAGCTGCCGCCGGCATCCTCCACGGTCACCTGGCGCGGCGTTTCGTCCCAGGTAGCGGCGCTTTCCTGCAAATCTTCCTCTTTGGTGGTATCCGCAGCGGCGGTGTCGTGCTCCGCAATTACCAGGTAGCGTTGGCTGTTGCGGGTGTAGGGGTGGCAGGTGGAAAGGGTCAGCAGGTCCCGCCCCGGCTGGATCAGCACGGCGTTGATATCGCTGGGGTCAATAATTTTCAGCTCGCTCACGCGGTAAATCAGCGTTTCCCACGGGGTGGTCAGCTGGATCTTGTCCCCCACCTGGATCTGCTGCACGTTGCGCAGCATTTCCGCGCCATAATAGCCGCGGTGGGCGGCGATCACGGTGTTGGTGTTTTCGCCGCCCAGCGGCATCGAAGTCTGGCCCAGCAGCGCCGCGCCTTTGGCCAGGTTTTCGCGGCTGGCGCCCAGGTAAACGGGCAGCTCCAGGTTCAGGCGCGGGATCCACAGCACAGCCAGCACATCATCGTCATAGCCATAGGCAGCAAGGTCCAGCGGGGCTTCCTCATAGGCGAACGGGTCGGTCAGGCCGCTTTGGCCCCCGGCGTAAATTTCCGCGTTATAGTCCTGCATCGCGGCGTACAGTTCAGGGTAGGCGCGTTCCGGCTCCGGGGGTTCGGCTGTGGTTTCCTCCGCCGCGGGGGCGGTGGGCTGGGCTTCGGCGCGGGCCGCAAACTGCGCAGCGGTTTTGGCGTTGCGGGTGCTGGTCCACCACTGGGCAGCGGTGGGCTGTATCAACAGCGCCAGCCCCAGCAAAATGGCCAGCCAGGCCAGAATTTTAGCAATCAGCCGTCCCATTTAGTCATCCTCCTCGCGCTTTTTGCAGCGGTGCAGCAGCAAAAGCAGCAGCAGCGCTTCGCCGCCGATCACAATGCTGCCCGTTACCGCGATCCACGGCCAGGCATCCACCACGCGCTTGACCACCGTTCCGGTGCGCAGCGCCTGATACTGCACGGCCTGCGGGGTGTTGGTTTCTTCCTCTCCATTATAAGGGATGCGGGTGCCGCGCACAAGCATGCGGTGGGTGTTGATGGCATACGGCGTGCAGGTAACAAGGGTGCAGTAATCCTGCCCCGCGGTGATTTCCAGATCCTCGGTGTGCTCCGGTTCCACCACTTTGATTTGATCCACCTGGTACGCCAGCGTTTCATCCAGAATATGCAGGTAGAAACAGTCGCCCTCTTCCAGCTTGTCCAGGTCGGTGAACAGCACGGCTTCGGGCAGGCCGCGGTGGCCGGTCAGCACGCTGTGGGTGCTTTCGCCGCCAAGTGGGTAGCTGGAGCCTTCCAGATGGCCGACGCCCTTTTGCAGCACATCATCGCTGGTGCCTTCGTAAATAGGCAGGTTGACGTCAATTTTCGGGATGGTGATATACCCCAGGCTTTCGCCCACATCCACAAGGTCCACATAGCTGGTGCCGGTATCCTCCGCTTCGCCTGCGGCATCGCGCTCCACGGCGCTGTCCAGCTGCTGGTTATAGCGGCGGGCGGCCTCCTTGGCGGCGTCCAGTTTTTCGGTATCCATGCTTTTTACGGTATCATCGTAATTTTGGATCGCTTCGCTGGCGTGGCGCTGCGCCACCGCGTTGCTGATAACCGGGTACGATGCCACCCCAATGCCGGACAGGATCATCAAGGCCGCAAAGCCGGCTTTTAGTTTTGTTGTGGTATCCATAGCGTCACCGCGAACCTTTCCGTGAGAGGGTTGAAGTTGGGATCTGATGCAATTAGAAATTAGGAATTGGAAGTAGGCAAAAGAATAAATAATAAAGAATAATGAATCATTGTGGTGGACCGCGGCGCATTGCGCCGCTCAGGAGATATTGGGTTGGGGGTGGTTTTTAGGGTAGTGAATAACAATAAAATAATCTGTAGGGCCTTACGGCGTTGCACACCACAAAATTGTAATAAACCTCGCCCTGCATGTAGGGGGCGGCGTCCCCGACGCCCCGTTTGACGGGCCTAATAATTGCCGCCCATCCACCCCGCGCCGCAAACGTTGCAAATCATTTGTAGGGGCCGATGCTCGCCATCAGCCCGTTTGACGGGCCTTGCCCTATTTATTTTTAGGTTCCCCACGCGAGATATTGGCGCCCCTTGAGGGGTGACTCCCCGCGGGGCGGGGAGATGTCGCGAAGCGACAGAGGGGACGGGGCGCTGTTTGCGCTGTCACCGAAGGTGACTGAGGGGTGGTTCCTCGCCGCAAACCTGACGCCCATGGGGTGGTTCCTCACGCAGGGCCTAAAAATCAACCGAACAACGGCCACGTATGCCCAAAAAATTTATTCCCCAATAACCCACCATAGGGGGAGGGCCAAACCCGGCCCTCCCCCTGTGTATGATGGATTATCCCTCTATACCCTATTGGTGAATTGTAACATTGTTTTGCCTTGCGGCGGGCGCATCAGGCGCGGTTCTTCTTTTTCAGGCTCAGCAGCACGCCAACACCGGCCACAACCAGCAGCACACCAATGCCGCTGAACAGCAGGGTGCCGAAACCACCGGTGGTGGGCAACTTGAAGCCCCTACGGTTGATGACAGTAACCGTGATTGTAGCAGTGTCAGTAACGTCTTTTCCCTTATCATCGGTAAACTTCGTTGTTTTCTGATCCCAATCATGCTTTGTCAAAACGCCATCTTTGTACTCAAAGTTTTCATTCCAAGACGTCTCTTCGCTAATGTTCAGCGTAACCTTGACAGGACCGTTCAGCAAATTATAACTATCAAGAGTCTCTTTCTCAACCAAGTAGTAATCACCATTTGCTAAGCCATCCTGATGAATATTACCTTCGCTATCTGTTACCAACGTATCTGTGTTTACTTTAACCCACACTTTTCCAGCTTCTGCAGTAGGCAGACCATATGCTTTCACTTCATCCGCTGTCAAAGCCTTATCTCGGGCTTCCTGCTCCGGAACCTGCTTGTACAAGTCAAACTTTACACCGACTAGATTCTTTTTATCATCACCGTCTTTATGCACATTGATTGTATAGCTATAAACAACGGTATCGTCATGAATCTCGCTGTTAGAGCCGTCATCCGGCTGACCATCGACATTAATCTTATTGGTATACTTCAACTTTGCAGTATTGTGATTACCATCTTTCGGCGTGCTAGCAGCAGCCGTCATTTCGGCAGTATAAGAAATCACAATATTCTTCCCTGCATAATTTTCCATAGCAGCAGGGGTAAATGTAATCTTAAAGCCATTTGCAGGAACATCTTCACCCTTGGTAGTAATCCTATATACCGCTTCATCCACAGCAACGCCTTCGCAGGTCAATGTAGCATTCCCATCATACTTCAAGTTGTTAGGCGTATCCGTTACTTCAAAGGTACTAAGCTTCGTAATGTTATTAGGAACACTTACTGTAATCGTATACGGAACATGGTCGCCTACGCTGTAATCTGTATCTTCTGTTTCGGTATTGTCTTTATCAATTACTTTCTTTTCCAAATCCGGCTTTTCATTGATAACTTCAATGGTAACATTTGATTCCGTTTTGCTACCATACGTAATCTTGCCCTCGCTGTCAACTACAAACACAATCGGAGTCTGATCAAGAATATAACCAGTATCTGGATCATAGCTCTGTTCGATAAAACGGTAGGTACCCTGAGACAGACCGCTTACAGTAATCTTGCCATCAGTCGTCTTTAACGTTCCAAGATCTTCATCCGTTTGCTCATTTTTGGTTACTTCTTCCCATGTTTCGGGATCATCTTTTACCTTCTTTTCAAGCTTGTATGTAACGCCATTCAGATTCTCTGGAGTTCCACCGCCCACGCGGCCTTTTTTCTCCAAGGTCACTTTGCCGTAGGTCGTTGCATTTTTAGGGAATACATACACATCGTACATCCACTCTGCCTTATTGGTTGGATTTGCCATAGGAAGCGATACCAGGAACGGTTCAACCGGGGTCGTTACCTTAGCGGGGGTTTCAGTTTCGATAATAACATACAAGCCAACCGGCAGGCCCGTCTCGCCATCGCCAAACTTTACAATGCCATTCTTGCCCGTCTTACCAGAGCCATTTGGCTTATTAGCATAAGCAGAAAGAATCTGACCATTCTCATCAACATAAGTGTTGATGCCTACCTTCTCTGTGCTCTTACCATTATAGTACTCGACCAGTTCATCCGCAGTCATTACCTGATAATAGGTAAAGGTTGCACCTTCCAAGTCTTTTGCATCTGTGGGCACATTGTTCGCGTCTCCTGCTACACCTGTGCCGTTTTTATCATCGTTACCATTATATTCATACTTGTGAATCGTGATGGTACCCTTTGCACTTTTATCAATAGCGCTAGCCAGGGGAGCTGTGGTTGTAGTCTCACCTTTTACATCCTCTGCCATTGCTGGCATAGCGCACAGGCTGAGGGCCAGGGCGGCGCTCAACAGGCCTGTGAGAAAACGTTTTGCTTTTTTCATTTCAGTACCTCTTCTCTTAAAAAAATCATCATCGGATGGGCGGCGGGGCCGCCCGGCTTAAGGGTTCTGCATCAGCACGGCGTGCAGTGCGGGGCGCTGCAGCGGGGAAACGCTGCCGCGCCGCCCGCACTGTGCCGTGAAGAAAAAAGGAGGAAAAACTGGGCCGCTTGCCCACTTGGCTTAAGGTGCATCTGAAAACAAAGGAAATAACGGATATTTCGCAGCCACAAGCAGGATGTAAGGCAAAGAGCCGCCGGAATCCTTTCCGGATCCCAAGGCTTTTTAAGCCTTAACGCAAAATCCGGCTGCGCTTATAGAAACAGGCGATATTTTCCGCTTTTCAGTTATACCCCGGCTTATGGCTGCGCCTGCCGTAAACGGGCGCGCACTGGCGGGCTGTACCCTGGGGGTTGCTGGGTTTCCGGGGGATGGTTAATGTCGCCGGCCCCCTTTCCTGTTGTAGCGGAATGTGAATATCAACAGCCCTGCCACCGCCAGCGGCATGCCGATCAGCAGCCACAGGCTTGGCGCGTCTGCACCCGTGTGGGGCAGCTCAGGCGTTTTACGGTTCAGAACGGTAAGGGTCATGGTGTAGGTGTTGTCGGACTTCGTAAACTTGTCTTTGTCCGTAATTACCTGCCCATCAATAGAACACTTGCCGTCTTGGGTAAATTTGATCTCAATTGGCTGTGCCAACAGGTTGTACCCCGGATGTGCCTTGGTTTCCGTCAGGCGATATGTACCGGGTTCCAGATTTGTGAACGGGTTCGGGGTTATTTTGCCGTTGCCGTCCGTTGTACCGGTAATGGAACCTGTGTTTGTGCTATTGAATGGGTAGTTTTTATCTACTACCCACTGCGTTTTTCCTTCGGTTGTTGTTTCGACCAGCTTTTCCAGTTTGAACTCAACATCACTCAAGAGCACATCTTGGCCCTCATTATTGGGTTCCGCGTCCTTCTTGATGATATCCAGTGCAAACTTCGGGTTCTGCAGCGTGTTGGTCAGCACAATCTTGCCGCTGCCGCCGGTGATGGTTCCATCGGGGGTTACTGTGGCTGGCGTTGTAGTTGCGCCGGTTTCGCTGTCCGTTTCGCTGTTTGGTGTGGCTGTATTGCCTGTTGAGCTGCCCGCGCTGTCCTTTTCGCTTTTTGGTGTTGCTTCAGCCGTTACCGTTACACCATACGTATTGCCCTTAATCGTAATGGTTTTGTCTGCCGCGATAAAGTTGCCTTTATCGTCCACCGTACCTTCCACAATGCGGTAAATATAGTTATTATCCGCGCTGCCGTTAATTGGGTACTGATCCAGGTTGTTAAAGTGATACAGCCAGCCGTAATCTTTGGGGATAATGGTAACATAGTCTTGCGTGCTGTCAGCCGGGTACCTTACCGGTGTCCAGTTTTTTTCACTTGCCAGGCGGCGCTGGAGCTGGATGTAGATTTGTTCCGGCCGGTTCGCAGTGCTAAGATTGTCCGTACCTTCCCAGAGCTTGTTGAACTCAATGTTGATCAGTGTGCGCTGGGTGTTGGTAAAGATTGCGGTAATTGGGGAGGTGCCTGCCTCCTTAATCTCGCCTTCCACCATGGTGTTGTCGATCACATGGGCGTATTGACCATCCGGAACGGTTACGCTTTGCAGTTTGGCACCATCGGTGCTTCCGATTTCCTGGATGGTATAGCGGGTGCCAACGGGGATGCCGGTGATGGTTCCGGTGTCGCCCTTGTTCATATCAATCGTAACGGTTCTTTCGATGGGCTTTTCTTCCAGACCCTCACCGCCAACATCATTAAAGGTAACTTTGAACTCGTAGGTTCCGGTCAAAGTTTCACCCTCTGCGGCCTGCTTTTGGATTTTCAGCCCGCCGGTTTTGACGGTGTTGACGTATTTTACCTTTAGCTTTGTCAGCGTGGAGCTTGTTTCGTCCGGGTCCTTATAGGAGCGGAAGACGATAGTGTCGGCGGAGGGTTTGTTTCCGGTATAGCTATTACCCGTTTGAACATCATTCGGTCTTATTTTTTCCGTTCGGCCATCATTGGGGCTTCTTCCCTTCTGCTCTTTTAACGAAAGTGTTGGACTAAGAAGACTTACGCTGTTACCTTCTTTCATCGAATCAACCGCCTGCCCGTTCTCGTACACCGTCCATGTGGTGTCGTACAGGTTTTCGTTCAGTTTCTCTTTGAGCGAAATGTAGCTGCCGCGGCGGAACTGGTCGCTGAAGGTAACGGTTTCTCCATCTTCCAGAACAAAGCGTCCGGCATCGTCCACCAACTGGGTGTCGCTGTCCTTGGTGGAGGTGTACTGTGCGTTTTCGGCTTTTTCCAGCTGACCGCTTTTGGCGGAGCCGTAATCCGGGATGTCCTTCTGATCGGTTGTAAAGCCGGTCATCGTACTTGGCACCGCTTTGGGAATGAAGGTAAAGTTCCTGAAATAGATGTTGCGGCTATAGTTATCGCCCACGCGGATGGTTTTGACGTTGCCGCTAAAACCGTCCTGCTCTTTCATCTTGTGCAGGTCCAGCTTTACGGTGACCCATTTGCCTGTCTTCAGTTCGACCGAGCCATACGTTGCGCCGTTAATGCCTGTTGTGCCAAGGCTGCCTTTTTGGCCGGGGGATTTTTGAGGATCCTGCTGTTGTTGATCATCCAGCAATTCCAGATACAGGTTGTTGAGGGAAAGTTCACCTCCATCTTTTTGGGAAACGTAAACCTGGAACGTAAGGAAGCGCATGTCTTTGATATTGATGGGGTTATTCAGCGTCAGGATTCCATAACGTTTCTTACGCCAGTAACTGACGGGTTCCGTATCCGGATAGCGTGCGTACCAGTGAAGGACCTGTTCGGTATTTTGCCCGGAACCTTGCTCGGGGTTTGTAGCCAACTCGAAAATGTAGTCGCCTTTGTTTGATTCGGTTTGTTTGGTTGCGGGTTCAAACGTGTTATCACCATTCGCAGTCAAATCCACCACTTCGGACTGAACACCGCCTGTATCCGGCTCAGCGGCCTCTTTTTCTCCATAATGGGTTGCCTGGTTCTGGATGGTGAAGTTGAAGATTTTCTGGTTTTTAAAGCAGTTTTTGAAGTCATCATCAGTAACGTTGGTCAGATCGACTTCTTTTTGAACCTGCAGCTCGTTATTATCCGGGAAGTTGAACGCCACCGCCATGTTGGACTCCCACATACCGCGTTCCATGTAGTACATGGTAAGGGTGTGCTTTTGGCCTTTGTCGAATGTAAGAGTAGTGCCTTCCGCGTAGAATTTAATTTCCTCCTTATTATATTTCACGGTCTTGACAGCGTCAGTGACAGTTCTTTCATCTTTATCTTCTTTATCTGACGTTCCGCCTTTTTTGACCCTACTGACATAGGCTGTTACACTATTTTTCCCATCTTTTGTCTCGCCAAATTCCAGCAGGCCGGAAACCTTACCATGGGCGCCGCCAACGTCAAGCGCCAGCTGGCCATCAATGAATACCCAAACGTCATCGTCACCGGAGAAGAAGAACTTGATGTTGGTTTTTTCCTTATTTCCATCTTTATCCTTCTTATTGGTTTCCACCATACCGTCATCCGTCAGGGTAAAATCCATCTGCAGCTTGGTGCCAAAGCCGTAATTGTAGGTGGAAGCCCGGCCCTCAGTTGCGGTTTCGTTGAACGGGAAGTAGCCATAGGAACTTACAGGCTCGTTCTTGCCTGTTTTGGTTATCTTTGTTTGTGCGGAGTCAGAATCAAGATTGCGTGACCGTTCTCGGTTCTCTGTGCTTGATTTCAGGAAATATTGCTTTGTGTCGGAATCCTGCTTCAAGTACAGGGTCGTATCCTGGCTGTCAAAGTACCAGTAATCAACGCCCTTATCCTCATCAAAAATCTGTTTCTTGGTAAAGGGGAACGCAACATTATTGTACACATCGCCAAGCTTTGCGTTTTTGCTGTTGGTGCCGCTCAGGAACTCTTTGTTGAAGTGCGGTTCTACTACTTTTGTATCCTCCTTTGTATCCTTCAGCAGCGGTTCACCTGTTGCATCACTTGTGGAGGTATGATTTTGGACCAGGCCTTGGTAGGCATAGTCATAACGTGTACCACTTCCTTCTTCATTGATTGTGGAGTTATTGATTGCCATGAATCTTCGTAAATTAAATCCAAAAAGATTCAATTCGCTGCTGATCGTTTCAAACTTAATTCCCCAGTCTGAATAAGTAGGTTGGAAATGACCGGTATAAATCGGATATTGCGCATTGCAGTTACTGTAATAATCACTTAATGCTCTGTCAAATTGGCGGAACACGACCCAGCTTCTTTGACTTGCAAAGCCGCCTCCTTTTCCCGGTGTATAATATTCACTATTATACTTATCTCTATTATTCCCATTTAGTTCATAGTCTGTATAATAGTCATACAATGTGCTGGATACATACTTGGTATTTGCTTCTTCTTTGAATGTTGCCTTCCTAATATCTACAACATCATCCGTCAGTTTCTTGCCTTCTTTGGCATCACGCAGGCTACCTTTTTCGGCCCAGTAGCCTTCGCGGTTGCCACCTTTATAAATTACATCATCGCTGGCATCCGCAAAGAAACACGGTTCGGAAAGGTCGGCTGGGATGTCCATCATGGCCGTACCATTACCGTTATCGGCTGCGTTTTCGTTCCCAACTGCCCAAGAAGCAAAACGGATTTTTGTATAACCTTCCGGCACTTCGTAATACCAGATGTTGGTGTCCTTTAGTTGATCCATCTCCTTTGTTATAGGATCCTTACCAACGCCCGTCAGATAGCACCAAAGCTTACCGTCGTTCGTCGGCATGCCACATCCAATCGCGCCATGTGTTTCACTTGTTTCATTCTCATAAGAAAGCCCGGAGAAAGTTGCATCGAAGTAAATAACTTGCTTGCCTTGCGGGGTTCCCCAGGTGGATTGGTTATTTCCTTTATAAGTAAAGCAATATTTTTTGCTTGCGTTATAAAGGAATGTATTTCCGTCTGTTCCCTGTTCGTAGAAGTTATAGCTCGTACTTAACTGTTTTACACCATTTTCGGCAAAGAATTGAACAGAAGAGCAGGCACTTGTAGGAATTTCAAAACCCTGCTTTTTGTCTTTGGCAACATCACCGATCTTTACCGTTTCAGTTACAGTTTCCGTTGTTTTTCCGGAAGAATCTTGTTCCGTAAATACTGCGGTTACATTTGCCAGGCCAGAATCACTCAGGTTTTCAAAGACCATCTTCTGGCTGCCAAAAGCGGTGTGGCCAGCAGGGTCAGGTAATGCTAATGCATTTGCCCAGTCGGCATCATTCCAAGCTACATCACCATTTTCGCTGTTTGCATCGCCATCATAATATTTGTCATTAAATACGTCAACTCCTACAAAATTGTTCTTTTCAGGTGGAGCTTTTACTCTTACTTTATGGCTTTTATCTAAAGTAAACTGCATCCAGACATATCCGCCCCAGGGGCATATCGTCTGGTCGCCATTTGTCAAAATAAATTTATAAATGCGTTGGCCTTTGGAAGTAATTTTGTCGGGAACAAGGAACATTGGCTGTTCGCCAATCTCTCCGTCTCTTTCCTGGCTGCCATTTCCGCGCTTTGCATTAAAGGTAATTGTAGAATTTTTTGTTACTTCCCAACTGCTCGGGACTGCAAAGTAAACGGTAAACTGATTAGATTGTGTGCTAACCCCCAGCGCCCTATCCATATCTTCCGCTTCCTCGGCGTCCATCTGCGGCTGTTCGGTCGGTTCCGGGGTGGCGGTGGGGGTCACGGTCGGCACAGGGGTGGCCGTTGCGGTGGCTGTCGGTTCCGGGGTCGGGGTGGGTTCTGCCGTGGGCTCCGGCGTTTCGGTCGGGGCGGTCTGCTCCGGCCCGGCGCTTTGTTCCGGTTCCGGGGTGGCGGCATCCGGCACCGGGGTGGCGGCGTTCTGCTCCGGCAGAACGGTATCCTCCCCGGAGGCCGTTCCCTGCTCATCCTCCAGCAGCTCTACTTCGCCAGGTGCGTCGGGCAGAAGATCCTCCTCGGCGTATACAGGCAGGGCCATTGCCATAACCAGGCAAGCGGTGATAAGCAGCGCTGTCAGCCGGCGCGCCCAACCTGTTGTGTTGTTTCCTGTTCTATTCAATCTGCTCACCCGTCTTTCGCGCTGGCTTGATGGAAGCACATTGTTCCACAGGGGATCCCCTGTGGAACAGTAAAAGAAGCCAGCTTCTTTTACTTGCGCAACCGTTGCCATGTTGTTTTCAAAAAAAAACCGCATCGAGTTTTCTCATTGCGCATTTACTTTTTATTGTTAAAATATAGCACCTTTACACCAGAAAGGCAATACAATCCACGTAAATTCCTGTTTTTCAGCATTTTTACTGATTGCGCTTTCCTCCGATTATACAATATGTTCAAAGCCTTTGTATAATTTATTTCTAATTTTCTTTTTGGCAGCGGTCATTTTATATACTTTGACCGCGCGTTTTATGATCCTCTGCGCACGCAGAGCGCAACTTTGCAGCAAAATTCGCCTTTTTTGTTGCGTTTCCCTGTTTTTGCGCAATTATTTGTTTCGCATGCGCCTGTTTGCGGCGGGGCCTGGCGGCTGGGTGGGCGCCTTGTGGGAGGGATGGCAGGTTTGCGGCGCACGGTTCCCGTTTTTTTGCGGCGCGATGGGTACACCGCGCCCCTGCAAACGGTTTGCGGTGTTTGCGGCGGCGGGTGTGTGTTTGGTGGATTGCATGCCCGCCAACGGGACGCCGTTCTCCCTTTACAACGGGGTGCGGGTTTGCTGCAGATATGCCATTCGCTTTTTTGTCCCCCCTGCCCCGTCCCTGATTCCCGGTTCCCCCTTGCCGATTTCTATTTGCGCCAGCTCCTGAGGTGCATCTGAGAGCAACGAAAACAGCGGATCTTTCGCAAGCACAAAATTCGGCTGCGTTTGCTGAGGCAACACCGCACAATTCCCGCCTTGCGGCTTAAGCACCGCTCCGGCGGCTGCGGCACTTAGAATTATGCGGTATTGCCCTGAAACAGACGAGCTTTTTGACGTTTCAGATAGATCCCAGCTCCCTGCTTTCAATCTATCCTGTGTAAACTGCAACCCCTCACGCGCCATTCTGTGCGGCACTTACCTTATAATATAGGGGGTGCTGCCCTGTGTAAATTTGCAACTGATCTATTTGAAGCAGCTGTGAGCTGTTGCAATTTTGCACAGGGTATTGCCCGCATTCTGTGCCGAACATTCCCGAAACGTGTTGGAAAAACGCACAGGATTGCCCTGTTTCCCTATGCCGCTTACCGTTGGAAAAACGCACAGGTTACCCCCGGAACAGTTGCAATTTTACACAGGGTATTCCCGCTCCCCTGCCCCGCCGTGACCCGCGTACCTGTTGGAAAACCACACAGGATAGGCTCGCTCCCCGTGTTGCAATTTACACAGGTTTGGCTGTTTTTGGCTTATTTGCAACTTTACGCAGGTTGCTTTCCGCACAGGAAAGTGGTGGTGGAATGCACAGGCTGCAATTGGTTGAACACACAGGTTTGCGTTGTTAAATTACACAGGCTCTACCTATTACTAATATAAAACTAAACATCTAAGCCATAATAACAACCAGAAGTAAGCCGGGAGATGGGGGAGAACGGGAAAAAAGTGGTGTTGCCATTCCATCAGGTTACAGAACCCTGAAACAGCAGGACAGAAAAGCACAATAAAACCCTGTGTAACCTGCACCCGGGCTGCAACCCCCACAGGATATATGGCAAACCACAACGCGGGTGTTGCATTTTGCACAGGGTAATGGCGGTGAAACCCTGTGTAAATTTGCAATTCTTGCGCTGAACAACAGGATGTGCTATAATGTTTAGCATGATGTGCGTGACCACCCGGGATACAGCAACCGATACAGGAGGCCCCTGCTTATGGCGGCAAGTAAACAGAAAAAAGATGATCCGTTTGTCGTTACGTTTGAAGAACGCGGGGACCAGACCATCGTTCGCAAATCCAATGACCTTGTACAGATGACGCGCAACAACCTGACGCTGAGCCAGCAGCGCCTGATGCTGCATATTTTTTCGATGATTAAGCCGGAGGATACGGACCTGCCCTCTTATGAGCTGAGCATTTATGATTTTATCAAGATGACCGGCATGGACCCGCACAGCGGGGCGCTGTACAAGCAGGTGCGCAAAAATATTGAGGAGCTGGCCAACGCGCCCATCCAGTGGATCAAGAATAACGGAACTTCCACGGTGGAAACATTCCGCTGGATCGATAAAGTGCGCATTGATGAGGGCCGCGCGCGCATGACCATCACGCTGGATCCGGTGCTGAAACCGCACCTGGTGCAGCTGAAAACCCTGTATACCACCATGGATGTGACCTACACCATGCTGATGCGGTCCACCTATTCCATCCGCATTTACGAGCTGTGCAAGAGCTACCAGAGCCTGTACCTGAAAAAGAAAGCGGCCGGGGAACCGCTGGTATGGAACCTGAGCATGCTGTATGAACAGCTTTCGTATACGGCCAACCGATGGTCGGATTTCCGCCGCCTGGCACTGGAAAAGGCAAAGGCGGAAATTAACGAAAAGACGGATATTATTTTTAATTACGATGTGTACGAAAAAAAAGGGCAGAAGGTTCTTTCGCTGGTGGTAACGATTGACCCAGTGGATGATGCCGCCGCACAGGCCAACTTGGACAGCATCAACAGCACGGTGCGCAAAAAGAGCAAAAAGAAGGGCCGCCCCACCGTGGCGATTGAGGATTCGCTGCTGGATGACCCCAGCGTGATCACCTTTGATTATGTTTCGGCACCGGAAACAACGATCCCCTATTCCTTTGGACGCCACCGCACCGAGCTGCGGGAGGAAATTGTTGTGAAAGCGCGCATGGATCAGCTGCGCGCGGAGATTACGCCCGAAGAGCTGCACGCGGTGGAAGTGATCATTGATGTGTTGGCAGATGCCTGCTGCACCATCCAGGCAGGCGATGGCGAGCAGGACGGCGGCAACAAAACGGTATTTGGAAAGATGAATGCCATCATCCTGGATTGCGGCGGGCTGACCAGTTGGCTGGCCGGTGTGGCACCCCGCTATGCACAGGAGATCATTCCCCGGTCGCAGAAGATGCGCAGCCCGGCGCGGTACCTGAACAAGGTGCTGCGCGAGGATATGGATAACTATCGCATTTATATTTTCCGCAAGGCAAAGCCGGCAGCAGAACCCAAAGAGGAGCTGTTGGAAGCGGAGTACCATGTGATGGACGAGCCGGTGCAGCAAACGCTGCCGGAGCCGGAGCCGCCCAAGGTAGAGCTGATTCCCGAAACGATTGTAAAACGGCAGGATATGCGAAAAGAGTTTGCAAAGTTTGTAGATGATGGATACCTGGAAAAGACGTTGACGAGCGGCCAGCGCGGCGCTTACCACGAAATTTACCGCCACCTGGCAGCGCGGTGCGTGCCATCGCCTTCCAGCCTGCGCAATGGGCTGAAAGACGAAATGCGGCTGCATTACCTGGCCTGCATGAATGAAGTGATTGAAAAGTATGGCAGCCTGACCCCATTGATGGAAGCTATGGCGCATGAACTGGACTTTGATGTGTTCTGGGCAAAGGCCGCCAAGGACCCCAACGTGAATAACCCGATGGGGCTGTTCTACCACATTATTGAAGAACGCGCGCTGAACCCGATCGGCACCATAATGAACGACCAGGCACAACGGCAGAAGGTTGCCGCCAAGGAAAAAGGTGAAAAAGATAAGTGGCACAACGAAAGCTGGATGGATGCTTTTGAGGAAGATATCCCGGATGACAGCGAAGAGTAATTGAGATGAAGCAGAGCGGATAATCCGGGAGCGCTATTATAATAAGGTAAGCAGCGGCTGGCAGATTGCTGGCCGCTGCTTTTTTGATTTCAGATAGACCTTGGGATAATAGGTGAGAATGAAGGTACGTGAGCGGGAGTGCCTGGATGAAGTGAAGAAGGATGGGAAGGAAAAACGGCAGAGAAAAAGCGTGAACAGCAACGAAGAGATGCCTGCATAATATTCGTCAAAATATCCGTTGACACACGCGAAGCATATGATATAATAGAAGCTATAACAGCAACGAAGAGATGCCGCACGGCATGGGGTACCCGTTTTTGCAACCCGCGGTATTGCCTTAGATTAAGATGCCGGCGTGCGGTACCGCCAAAAGAACCGAACAAAAGGCAAAGATTAACCGACAGCAACGAAGAGATGCCTACACAAAGGCGCTCGCAAGGAGGAAAACAATGGGATATTGTATCTCAGTCTGCATTGAAAAAGGCGGCGTGGGAAAAACCGTTACCGTCTGCAACCTGGCGGCGCTGATGGCGCAGGACGGCAAGCGGGTGCTTGTGGTGGATATGGATGCCCAGGGCAACTGTACCTATACCCTGACGGGCGCCCGTGTAACCGATAATACTTTTGACCGCGCTGGCGTGTATGATATGTTCCGTGCCTATGGCATCAGCGGCACGCAGAACTATATTTCCCGCACGCAGTTTGATAATATTGATATAATTCCGGCAAATGGCAACACCCCAATGGCGGCCAAGCAGCTGCAAATCCTGGAACAGTCCGAAAGCACCAGTATCAATATGTTTTTGGCCATGTGCCTGGCACAGGTTGCCGGCGAATACGACTATATTTTGATCGATACCCCGCCGTCCCGCGATGTAATGGTGACCAACGCCCTGATGGCCAGTGACTTTGTGCTGATCCCCTGCGTGTGCGATGACTACAGCCGTGACAGTGTGTACCGCACTGTGGCCATGTGCCAGCAGTTGGAGCACGATGAGGGCGAAAAAATTGATGTTTTGGGCATTATCCTGACTATGGTGGAAAAAACTGCCCTGACCGAAGTGATCCGCAATGAACTGCGGGAAAGCCAGCTGGGCAGCAAGCTGTTTGCTGCCGAAATCCGTAAGGGACAGGCTGTAAAGGATAGCACCCGCCTTGGTGCGCCGGTTGTGCTATGTGCACGCAGCAGCAACCCGGCAAAGGATTATGCAAAGGTGTATGCCGAGCTGAAAACGCGCGTTGAACAGGAGGCAGAGTGATGGCAAGCAAACTGGACCGACTGCAGAAGAAAGGCTTTAAAGTAAACGAAGCAGCGTTAAGTAAGATCGCGCGCGGCGACCAGGAGCCGGGCGGTGAATACAGCGAGATCAATATCAATGATATTGAAGAAAACCCGGATAATGCCCTTTACCGTGAGCTGGATACCGAGGAAGATATTGCGCTGCTGGCCGATGATATCCGCCGCGCGGGGCTGCTGCACAACCTAGTTGTGTTCCCTAAGACCGGTGTTGGCGGAAAATATGTGCTGCTTTCCGGCGAGCGCCGCCTGCGTGCGCTGCGCCTGTTGGTGGAGCAGGATAAACGCGAGCAGGAAGAAAAGCAATTGCCCAACCGCATGAGTGAATGGCAGAAAGTGCAGTGCAAAGTGGTGCGCAACTTGACGGAAAACGAAAAAGTTGTGTATATTGACAGCGCAAACCTGCAAGTGCGCGGCGGCATCAGCAATGAACGTGTGATGCGCCAGGCGGCGGCGCGTTTTGTGGAAAACCTGCAGAAAGCACCGTATAACCTGAGCGCAGCGGAAGCGAAAAAAGCGCTGAAAGAGGTCAGCCCGCTGAATTCCCGCACGATTGATAAGGCGCTTTCGATTCAGAATGATCTCAACCCTGATCTGCGCCGCTTGCTGGATGAGGAATTCCTGAACCGAGCCGAGTGCGAAACCTATCTCCGCTTGACCCTGGAAGAACAGGCCCGTGCAGCCGCAATGTTTTTGAAAATCGCAGCCCTTGACCCACGCAGCCATGAGCGCCGCGCCATCAAGGACGCATTGACCACAGCCATGCTGGATGTAGCAGTGGAACGCCGCAGCATGCAGGAGCGCGAGAGCGTATTTGCAGCAGCGTTGCAAAATGCACAGGATGCAATCGGTCAGGCCAAGACGCAGGAAAACAAGGCGGCAGCAGTAGATAAGGATCACAACTTTATTTCGGCCAAGCTGCCTACCACGGCCCGCAAACTGCGTAAAATTGCAGCGGCAAAAAATATTGAAGCTAAGATCCGCAGTTATACGGCAGAGGACCGCAAAGCAATGTCGGACCAGATGCAGGAGCTGATTGCGGCAGCGCAGGAGCTGAAAGCACTGATTGATGCTGTGGAATAATCCAGATCCACGAAAGCAGCAAACAACAAAAATCCATGCAAATAGGAATACAGGAATCCACGATATGAAACAGCGAATTGTCATCCGGCTGCACCTGGCTGTGCGGGCAGTGCTGCAAAGCGAAGCGGACTGGCGCGGCACGCGGCTGGGCACCCTGACATCGGAGCTGATCCATGAACAGGCTGCGAAAGCGCGCCTGTGCGGGGTGCAGAATTACGAGTTGAACCCTGTCAGCAGCCGCTATGTTCCCGTTACAAACGGGACAAAATATAAGCAGACATCTGGCCTGGAGCAGATCTCCATCTATCTGAACGATGAGGATATGCAAACCCTGAAAGAGCTGGCACTGGCCAACGATAGTGTGCGTGTGATCAACGGCAGGCAGGCAATCACCTACCGATATGTTGTTCCCGGAATGCTGCTGAACGACCCGGTGTTTACGGGGCTGACAGAGCAGAACAGCACGGCAGGGTAAGCACTTCAAAATCTTGAATAAATCAAAGGCGGCACCGCGTTTTTTGAAAGACGCGGTGCCGTTTTGTATGCAAAGCAGCCTGAAAATACTACAAAACATAAACCTGTGCGAAATTACAACAAAACGGATAGAAGGTGAGAATAGGAAAAAAGGAGAAATATGTTGGAATTTTACACAGGTTTACAGAGCAAAACATGAGGAAAAGCGCGATGCAGCGTTTGCAAAATAAAGCGGATTTTGGGTGAATCAGGTGCGGGGAACCAAAAAAGAGGGGAAACCTGTGTAAATAGCAACAATCTGCAGGGTGAATTACCTTTTTATAATACGACAGGGATAGGAATACCCTGTGTAAAGATGCAACACTGTACGCTGCGAAAGGGAAGGGTTGCAATTTTACACAGGGTATTGGTTATTCTGTCAGGCGGAGTAGAAGGAAAACGCTAAAAACAAAATGGCATATATGAGCTGTATTATACGATTTGGAATTAAAACGGCCGACCGAACGATGGGATTTGGCGGGATAGGGAGAAAGGCGAAAGTTGATATGGAGAGAGCGAGGGCAGAGGTTGGCATGCTGCTTGATAGACAAAAGCGTGGAAACGTGATGTGAAATGGCGGGAATACAACGCTATTTTTGTATTAAACTTGTCAAATAATACAATTTGTATTTCGATACAGAGAATCTCTTTGGAAACCAAGCGGGAATAATTTGACGATTTAAGCAATAGTAGATGGCCTGCAACTTGAGAAAGTATTGGCAACACCGCATAATTCCCGCCTTACGGCCTAAGCACCGCTCCGGCGGCTGCGGCACGGCATCTGCGTTGCCAAAATGCTCGATAATGTCGGGTTGCGGTACCCGCATCGTGCTTCGGGGGCAAAAGCCCCTCGCACTCTGCGACCGCTGCCCCTGCTTCGGTTCGCTGTTTCCGCCACTGGCGGTGCTCACCTTTGCAGCATCCAGTATTATCTGCGCTTTTGGCTTGGCATCTGCCGCACCTCGCTCGCCGTATCGGCACTTAGAATTATGCGGTATTGCCTATTACCTTCGCATCGGCGAAAGACAGTCAAAATAAATGCGGAATGGTTAGTAGCAAGGAGAAAATGACTGCCGGACGCCGCGGAAATCGGGCAGCATAAAAACATGAATTTTTCAGATACACCCTAGAGGCAGCCTGTGGAATTCACCCTTCAAGCATTTGTGGTGACAGGTGTAAACAGCGCCCGGTCCTCTCCGCCGCTCCGCGGCATCTTTCCACCCCGCGGGGAACTGCCCTCAAGAGAAGCATCGTCTCCTGCAAATATTTTAGCGGGTACAACACAAACCAACAAGGTTCTCCGCGGCGGGAAAGGGAAATCCCGCCCCACAGGTTGTTTATGGGGTGGATGTGTGGGATATAATAATCCGCAGGGGAAAATTCCGTCCTACCACCCTGCACAAAAATCCATCCCAGGCCATCATTCCAACCCACCAAAAATCCAGAATGTTCCCCCGTCCGAACCACCCACTCGCAAAATAAAAGCTGCCCGCCGATCCTAATGAAACGCTCAACCCCCTATCCTAGGGTGTATTTGAAAAGTCGCCCTAAAACCGCCAAACAGTATCCCCAAAATACGCAAAAAGCTAAGGCAACACCGCACAATTCCCGCCTTACGGCTTAAGCACCGCTCCGGCGGCTGCGGCACGGCATCTGCGTTGCCAAAATGCTCGATAATGTCGGGTTGCGGTCCCGCATCGTGCTTCGGGGGCAAAAGCCCCTCGCACTCTGCGACCGCTGCCCCTGCTTCGGTTCGCTGTTTCCGCCACTGGCGGCGCTCACCTTTGCAGCATCCAGTATTATCTGCGCTTTTGGCTTAGCAGCTGCCGCACCTCGCTCGCCGTATCGGCACTTAGAATTATGCGGTATTGCCCTAACCATCATTCCGTGATTTTTGTCTTGCCCTTGGGGCAAAAGGGCTTTATACTGGTATACAAGTGGTAGTCTGCCCCAGTGTAAGGGCAGGCAGAAAGAACGGTTTTGCCCTGAACACGGATGGGGGGCTGCAAGATGTATAAACTGATTATTATTGATGATGAAGAGAAGATTGCCAGCGGAATGGCCCAGCTGTTCCCCTGGCAGAACATTGGGTTCGAGGTGGTGCAGGTGTTCACCAGCGCACGCAAAGCCCTGCAATATATTGCCGAAAACCCGGTGGATGTGGTGCTGACCGATATTGAAATGCCGGATATGAACGGCCTGGAGCTGAGCCATCGGCTGATGGAATACCCCAACATCCAGAAAATATTTTTCAGCAGCTACAGCAATTACGAATACTTCCGCGCGGCGCTGCAAAACGGCGTGGCGGATTACCTGATGAAACCGGTGGCCTACAGCGCCCTGCTGGAATGCTTTGAAAAGGTCAAAGCCCGGCTGGATGCCCGCAGCGCCGTGCAGGAAACCGCCCCCAAGGCCTATTACGACCAGATCGTGTACGATGTGCAGCAATACTTAAAAGATAATTACCGCACTGCCACGCTGGAAGAAGCCGCGGCCAAGGTTTCCTTGAGTCCGGCTTATCTTTCCCGCGTGTTCAAGGAAAAAAGCGGAACCAGCTTTTCGGAGCTGCTGCTCAAGACGCGGATGGAAAAAGCATGTGAGATGCTGGCGGATATCCACTATAAAAGCTATGATATTGCCTATTATGTCGGGTACGATAACCCCAAAAACTTCTCCCGTGCGTTCAAAGCGTATTATGGGCAGAGCCCATCGGAATACCGCAAATCCCGCCTGGATGGTGCCGCGCTATGAAGGGAATGAAGCGGAAGTTCTTTTTGAAGCGCATGTGGAACTTTGTGGTGGTCATGCTGATCCCGGCGCTGCTGCTGGTGGCCGTTACCACCTACATGACCCTTGTGACCCAGATGCACCGTATGACGCAGGACAATGAGCGCGGTATTGAGGCTGTGCGCTCCAACATCTCGCTGGTGCTGGATTCGGTCCTGGCGCAGAACAGCTACATGACCGGCATGACCCGCACCAACATGGTGCTGAACAAAGCTCTGAAAAGGGAAAGCCTTTCTTACACCGATGCCATCTACCTGCGCAGCCTGGTATCCTCACTGAACAGCATGACCAACGCGTATGATTACGTGGATTCGGTTCTGATCTATATAGATGGGTACGACCGTGCGCTGACGTCCAGCGGGCTGGTCAACCTTTCGGCGGATGATTACAGCGGCTGGTACAGCGTGTATTCCTCTATGTCGGATACCGAGCGCACCTGCATTGCCCCGGTGGTGGTGAACGCAGGCAAAGCCAGCGAGAGAAGGCAGCTGGTAGTGTGCGCCCGGATGCTGACGATGAAAGGCTGTGTGGCCGTTACCCTGAACATCAGCCACTTGCAGGAAATAATTGCCGTGCTGCGCCCGTCCGATAACCAGCACCTGTACCTGGTTGACGGCAGCGGCCGTCTGCTGGCAAAGGCAGGGGACGCAGGCGCGACGGAAGAGCTGCAAAACCTGATGGGCAAAACACTGAGCGGGGCAGGGAACACGGCGGAACAGGAGCACGAGTTCTGGATCAAGCTGGATGACCGGGACTGCCTGTTGAACTGGCAAAGCTACCAGAACCCGGATTTCTACATCGTATCTACCATTGACCGGGCCATGATCCTGGAAAACCTGGGCGAACGGTTGATGCCGCTGCTGCTGATGGCGGTTGTGGCGCTGTACGCCATTGTGTTTTTGGCATACGTCAACACCAAGCGCAGCTTTGACGAGATCAACCTGATGCTGCAGATGTTTGAGGATGCCGAGGCGGGCCGCACCATCCAGCGCCCCCAGCGCAAGGTAAATGATGAATATGACGTTATCATGAACAACATCCTGATGATGTTTTTGAACAACACCTACCTGAACATCCAGCTGAAAGAAAAGCAGTACCGCCAGCAGAACGCCGAGCTGACCGCCCTGCAGTTGCAGATCAACCCCCACTTTTTGTACAATACCCTGCAAACGCTGGATATGGAAGCCCGCAAGCTGAACGATGATGGGCGCATCAGCGCGGTGGTGGGGTATGTATCGGATATCCTAAAGTATTCGCTGACCAACCCGCAAAAGAGCGTCAGCCTGCGGGAAGAGCTGGACTACCTTAAAAAATATGTGGAAGTGCAGCACTACCGCTTTGGGGACAGCTTTATTATTTATTATGAAGTGGACGACGATGTGATGGACGCCGAGGTATTCCGCCTGATGCTGCAGCCCGTGGTAGAAAACAGCCTGCTGCACGCCTTGCGCGGCAACGAGCGCGGTTACATGAAGGTGCGCGCCCGCCGCATTGGCGATAAGGTGAACCTGCGTGTGATCGATAACGGCGACGGCATGACAAGGGAAGAGCTGGAAGCGCTGCGCAAACGCATTGCAGACCGCAACAGCCGCAGTATTGGGCTGACCAACTTGGACCGCCGCCTGCGCCTGCGCTACCCGGAGGAAACGGGGCTGCGCATCTGTTCCATAAAAAACCTTGGCACCAGCGTGTCGTTTTGCATCCCGTACAAAAAATATACCCCGGATGCCCCGCAAACGGGTAAAACAGAATAATAAAATGCCGGGCAGGTATCTTAAATTGCGCCAAAACGCAAGAGATGATACCTTCCCGGCGTTTTGTGTCAAATGATGAATCCTTTTAGCAAGCGTGAGTCCTTTTATAAATCTGCCAAACAAATTATAATAAAACCATGATAAGGCTCGACGAAAAGGGCCGATTTAGAAGGAGGAAAACAATATGAAAAAGCAACTTATGGCCGGTATGATGGCCGCCAGCATGGCATTGTCTCTGGCCGCATGCGGCGGCAGTCCTGCCAGCAGCGCAGCCTCGGCAGCCGACAGCACCAGCGGCGCTGCCTCTACCAGCACCGCAGCTTCCACTTCCAGCGATGAACAGGTGACTTTGCGCTTTGCCTGGTGGGGCGGCGATGAGCGCGCCAACGCCACCATGGAAGTCATCAACAAGTTCATGGAAGAAAACCCCAACATCAAGATCGAAGCCGAGTATGGCTCTTCTGACGGCTACCATGATAAGCTGGCAACCCAGCTGGCATCCGGCACCGCCGCCGACATCGTGCAGATTGACCCCGAAACGATGCCCAGTTTTGTTTCCACCGGCGATTACTTCCTGGATTACAAGGACTACGACTTTGATCTTTCCAACTTTGACCCCAACTACATTGGCCTGCGCGTGAATGGTAATTATGACGGCAAGCAGCTGGGCCTGCCCACCGGCATTGCCGGCCCGGCACTGGTTGTGAACGAAGAGCTGGCCGAAAAGTACGGCATCGACTTCAACACCCAGTACACCTGGGATCAGTTCATTGAATGGGGCAAAAAGGTCCATGAAGCAGACCCCGATACCTACCTGCTGTGCACCAACAAAGAGTATGTGACCAACCTGGTGTTCTTTACCTACATGAAGCAGCTGACCGGCAAGACCATCTTTGACGCTGACTCCAAAGCGTTCAATTATACCGAGGAAGATATCCAGAACTGCCTGGATCTCGTTAAGAGCCTGTACGACAACAATGTCTGCGCACCGGCTTCCTACTCTTCCGCTTACAGCAACGACGACCTGCAGTCTGACCCCAACTGGATCGCTGGCAAGTACGTCTGCACCTTCGCTTACATCTCCACCATCAATGTTATGACCGCCGCCAATGAGGGCGCAACCTATGGCACCGGCTACCTGCCCCTGCTGGACGGCGCTAAGGACAACGGCTGGGCTTGCAACTGCCCGCAGGTCCTGGCAGTTACCTCCACCTGCAAGGCTCCGGAAGCAGCCATGAAGTTCCTGGATTACTTCTTTAACAGCGATGACGCCGAAAGCACCCTGGCCTGCGTGCGCAGTGTTCCCCCGACGGAAAAGGCCCGTGAAATCTGCGAAAAAGACGGTACCCTGGACCCGAACATGATGACCGCCGCCAACATTGCCAGCGGCTACAGCGGCCTGACCAACGACAAGTACTCCTCCGCACCGGAATCCAAGCAGATCATTGCTGATACCATCGAGGCTGTCGGTTACGGCACCACCGACCCCGCAAGCGCTGCATCCGATATGTACAATCAGCTCTCCAGCTACATCAGCGCCCAGTAAACCTCAGCGAACATCAAAAACGGGTGTCTCCCACCGAGGCATCCGTTTTATTAAAGTGTACCTGAAAAGTCGAAAATATAGTCTATTTCTACAAACACAGCCGGATTTGGCGTTAAAAAGCCTTGGAATCCACAAAGGATTCCTGCGGCTCTTTGCCTTAAATCCTGCTTGTGTTTGCGAAATATTCGTCATTTTCTTTGTTTTCAGCTACACCAGTAAAAAGGCGGATTTTTTCCAAAGAGGTGTGATCCTATGACAAAACAAACCAAAATCAAGCACTATACCAAGCGCGATTACGCGGCGTTTGCTTATCTGGCCCCGTGGATCATCGGTATGCTGGTCCTGCAGCTGTACCCGTTTTTAAGCTCGCTGGTTTACTCGTTCTGCAACTACAAAATCACCGGCACCCCCTCGTTCACCGGCCTGAGCAACTACATCCAGTTGTTCACCATGGATAATGAGTTTTGGAACTCCTTGAAAGTTACCCTGGCCTACACGCTGTACACCGTGCCCGGCAAGCTGGTTATGGCATTGGCTGTTGCGGTGTTCCTCAACCGTGACATCAAAGGCATCAACCTCATCCGTACTTTGTACTACATTCCGTCCCTGTTCGGCGGCAGCGTTGCTGTTGCTCTGCTGTGGAAGATCATGTTCATGGATAACGGCGTTATCAACGCCATCCTGACCACCCTGCACCTGCCCAACGTACAGTGGCTGGGCGACCCCAACCAGGCCCTGCGCACCATCTGCATGATGGAGATCTGGCAGTTTGGTTCTTCCATGGTCATGTTCCTTGCAGCACTTAAAAACGTTCCGGCTGATTTGTACGAAGCTGCCGAGATTGACGGCGCAAGCAAGGTCAAGATGTTCTTCAGCATCACCGTTCCGCAAATCACCCCCATCATCTTCTTCAACCTTATCATGCAGACCATTCAGGCTTTGCAGAACTTTACCTCTGCCTTTGTCATCACCGATGGCGGCCCCATGAAGGCTACCTATGTGCTGGGCATGAAACTGTATAAGGAAGGCTTCTCCTACTTCAAGATGGGTTACGCCAGCGCCATTTCCTGGATCACCTTTATTGTGATCATGCTGATCACTCTGGTGCTGTTCGCAACCTCCAAGCGGTGGGTCTTCTATGGCGACGAAAGCTGAGAAAGGGCGCGTGTGCATTATGACAAAACAACAGAAAAACACCTTGAAACTGGTGCTTACCTATGTGCTTATTATTCTGATCGGCTGCGTGCTGCTGTTCCCCATTGCGTGGATGATCTCGGCTGCGTTCAAAACCAATGATGAAATCTTTGGTTCCATTGCGCTGCTGCCCAAAAGCTTCAGCTTCCAGAACTTTATTGACGGCTGGAAAAGCGCCGGTATTTATACCTATGCAACCTATTTCATCAACTCCTTTATCATGGTCATCCCCACCACGCTGCTGACCATCGCTTCCAGTGCGCTGGTTGCCTATGGCTTTGCACGGTTCAACTTCCCGTTCAAAAAGCAGCTGTTTGCCATCCTGTTCGCCACCCTGATGCTTCCCAACTCGGTCATCATCATCCCGCGTTACGTTCTGTTCAACAAGTTCGGCTGGGTCGATTCCTACATGCCATTCTGGGTGCCCGCCCTGCTGGCCTGCTACCCATTCTTCATCTATCAGCTCATCCAGTTCATGCGCGGCATCCCCCGCGATCTGGACGAATCCGCCTGCATTGATGGCTGTGGCAGCTTCCGCATCTTCTGGCAGATCCTGCTGCCGCTGATGAAGCCGGCCCTCTTCTCCGCTGGCCTGTTCCAGTTCCTGTGGACCTATAACGATTACTTCAACTCCTTGATCTTCATCAACTCGGTCAAAAAATACACCATCTCGCTGGCGCTGCGCCTTTCCGTTGACGCGGAAAGTGTTGTGGTGTGGGGCCGTGTTATGGCTATGGCCTGCGTGGCAGTTCTGCCGCTGGTTCTCCTCTTCTTTGCCGCACAGAAGTACTTTGTGGAAGGCATTGCAACCTCCGGCCTGAAAGGCTGATTTTCGTTTTCCTCTTTTTTGTTTGTTCCTGCACCTAAGAATGTTTGTCCCTCCTAAAAATCATTGACCCGTTGCGGGCCGGCACTGCCCGGCCCGCATTTTTTGTTGAGGTATCATAATGAAACTGGATCTGAATTCCCAAACATTAAACGTCAGCTTTGCCTGCCGGATCGAGGATGCCTGGGTGCCGGTGCCGGAAACTGCCTGCACACAGTCCGGCTTTGACTGGACGCTGAACGGTGCGCATTACAGTGCGCAGTTCACCCCCGCTGGCGATACGCTGTGCTACACCCTGCAAATGGATGCGCCCAACCCCACCCAGCTGCGCATGTGGCTGGCTGTGCCGGGGCAGAGCGATTATTTCCATGTAATACCCTGCAATATTTATGGCGATAACCACGCCGAAGAAGCCAAGCCGGGGGAATTTCCGCTGCTGACACAGGCACATCACGAAGTCGCGTTCTGCGCACCGCTGTGGGAGTTCCGCGCAGACCGCGCCGCCATGCCGCTTTCGGCACTGTGCTGGAATGACGGTGTTGCGGCCGTTGCCGTGGAGCCTTACAGCCAAAGCGAGGCGGGCACCATACGCAACGGCGTGTTTGCCGCCCTGCCGGACGCATTTGGCGTGAGCTTGGGTTACACCAACGACCCGGTCACATTCAAAAACCGCTCTACGGCGGCGCCGTCCACCCGCAATATGGCCTGCAAAGCGCAGACGAGCGGGACCATTTACCTGCGGCATGGCCCGCGAACCGAGCTGCATGAGATCATCCGGCAGGAATACGCCCGCCACCATGACCGTGCCGCCCCGCACAATACGCTGCGGCAGGCCGTGCAGGGTATGTTGGAAGCCTTTGCCTACCAGAACTACGATGCAGCGGCAGGGGAGTACACCAACCGCTGCTGCCGCCCACCCAAAGATACCGAGATGAAACCGTGGCGGCTGGTGACGGAAATTGGCTGGACGGGCGGCGGCGTGCTGGCTTACCCGCTGGTGCTGTGCCGCGACGCCCTTGGCGCTGCTGCCGATGCCCCGCTGGCCGCTGCCATGAGCGGCGAACAGCTGTTTGACCGCATTGCCGATGCGTATAACGAAAATTCCGGCCTGCTGAACGACCTGATGGTCCCCAATGCCGCGGGCAGCCAGGTGAACGGCTGGTGGACCGGGTACGGCCTGGTCAAAGATTGCCACTGTGCCTATACAGTGGGCAGCGCCGTCCACTACCTGACCAAAACGATGGATTATCTGCACCAAAACGGCAAACCCTGCCCGGCCAAATGGATGGATGCAGCCCAAAAGGTGCTGCATACCGTCATGGATCTGCAGCGCGCAGACGGCGCTTTCGGCTATACTTACTCCACCCAGGAACGCAAAGTGCTGGATTGGAGCGGCTTTGCGGGCTGCTGGTTTGCCCCGGCGCTGGTTTACCTCTACCGCCTGACCGGCGAAGAACGCTGCCTGCACTCCGCCGAAAAAGCGCTGGATTACTACCATACCTTTGTCAAGGACCTGAACTGTTACGGTACCCCCATGGACACCTGGAAAGCCGTGGATGAGGAGGGCAACCTGGCCTTCATGCGCGGCAGCCGCCTGCTGTATGAGCAGACCGGCAAGGCCGAATTCCTGCAATATATGAAAGACAGCGCCGGGTACGAGTTCCTGTGGCGCTATGGCTACAAGACCTACCCGGAGCACACCCCGCTGAACCAGGGGTGGTCCGCCTGCGGCGGCGCCGTTACCTCGGTTTCCAACCCGCATATCCACCCCATGGGGGTTATTATTGACACTGACCTGCGCTATCTGGCACGGGTGACGGGTGACGGCTATTACGCCAGCCGCGCGGCGGATTCTGCCGCCTGGATGCTGCAATGCCTGGAATTGTACCCCGCAGCCACCGGCTATGGCCGTTACGGCATTTTGTCGGAACGCTGGTGCCCCAGCGATGGGCTGGATGTGGAGCGCTTCAGTGATGGCAGACCGTTCAGCAGCTGGTTCAGCCACAATCTGTGGGCTTCCGCCTGCGTGCTGGAAGCTGCATGTGAGCTGCTGCTGGAAATCGAACACAAGAAAGGATAAAAGCAATGGACCGTTATGTGACCGATATCAAAAATGGCTGCTACCAGAACCCGGTGCTGCCCATGGATTTCAGTGACCCCGACGCCATCCGCGTGGGGGAGGACTATTACCTGATCTCTTCCAGCTTTACCTACCTGCCCGGCGTGCCGGTGCTGCACAGCAAGGATCTTGTCCACTGGGAGCGCATCGGCAACTGCGTGGAGCGTCTGCCGTTTGACCGCTATGCCCAGCCCGCCCATGGCTGCGGCACCTGGGCCCCGGCGCTGCGCTACCATGTGGGCAGGTTCTATGCATTCATTCCCCTGCCGGACGAGGGCATTTTTTACACCGAAGCCACCGACCCCGCCGGCCCCTGGAGTGCGCTGCACTGCGTAAAATCCGCCAGCGGGTGGATCGATCCCTGCCCCCTGTGGGACGATGACGGCAGCGTGTATATGGCCCACGCCTTTGCCAAAAGCCGCTGCGGCATTAAGCACAAGATCCAGCTTTCCCGCCTGGATCCCGAAACGCTGGAAGTGGTGGAGGACGGCCCCATCGTGTTTGATGGCACCCTGAGCCAGCCCACCGCCGAAGGCCCCAAAATGTATAAGCGCAACGGCTGGTATTACATCTTTATCCCGGCAGGCGGTGTGGAATACGGCTGGCAGACCGTGCTGCGCGCCCGCAATGTGTACGGCCCGTATGAGGAAAAAATCGTCATGCACCAGGGGGCCAGCTCCATCAACGGCCCCCACCAGGGCGCGTGGGTCACAGCGCCGGACGGCAGCGATTGGTTCCTGCATTTCCAGGACCGGTTTGAACTGGGTCGCGTGGTACACCTGCAGCCTATGTGCTGGCACAGCGATTGGCCGTTCATCGGCCTG
>ULSG01040954.1_pt1 | contig 37942 bp, 18 predicted proteins | sample 1956191 | NCBI WGS metagenome assembly ULSG01 (sample SAMEA4835703, study PRJEB28245) | human gut metagenome | biome: gut microbiome; material: fecal sample | place: Denmark | collected 2008 | reverse complement strand
CTTAATTTATTAGAAAGAGGGACATTTACTGAATATCCCTATTATATACCTTGTGTAAAAATGTCTTGTTGAAGAGTAACTGTAATGGAGTGTTCACCCTTCCCTGTTATGATAATTACCTTATTTCTTTGTCAGAAACTTCTTGCTCAACCACTTTCTTACAGGCTCGTCATACAGTTTCAGGCAAAGGTAAGCCAACACAATGCTTCCGAAGAAGACACATAAGGCTACCGGCCATGACTGGGAGAAAGTGATATGTGGCTCTTTGCTCCATAGCCAGGCATAGAACAGATACATGAAAGGATAATGTATGATATATACCGGATAAGATATATCTCCCAGGAATTTACAGATCTTGGCTGTACCTTTGTCCGTCGTTTTTCCCGAAGCACCCAGATAGACAAGTAGCGGGAAAATAAGAATGGTGCATATAGCATCGTAAATACCGTTCATCCACTGCGAAGTATGACCGCCAACGTACGGCATGGAAAGTAAAACGAGAGTTGCTACGCTGCATATCCAGAAAGCACCTTTGATATGGACAGGTTTAAAGATGCGTGACATCAATAATCCGATAGAGAATGCGAACAGCATACGTAGAAAACCTCCGATCAGGTTATAGTCGATCATCGACCAGCCTACTCCTAAATGATAGTTGCCGGAAAGATTGAATATCGAGAAGGAAGCCAATCCGATTCCTGCTATCACAACGAGTATCGTAAGTGCTTTGGTAGACAGTCGGCGAATAAATAGGGCATACAAAATATTACCGATATACTCGAAGAACAAAGACCAGCTGGGACCATTCAAAGGGTACATCTCGCCGTTTCCACGGACCTCGGGACCCGTGCCCGGAACAGCCGGAATCAGGAAAAGATTGAGAAGCATAGCCACCATTACCATTGATATGGAAACACGGGTACCGTCCCATTGCTCGCAGCCTTGTATGCAAAATGTGATAGCCCCCAAAACGGCTCCCATAACAACCATCGGATGCAGACGGATTAACCTGCGTTTGAAAAACTCTTTTTGGGTCATCGTTGTTTTCCAGCGGTCATCATAAGCATAGCCGATAACGAATCCCGACAGAATAAAGAAGAAATCGACAGCCAGATACCCATGATTGAATTTTTGGTCTATGGGACTTGTAGCAAAACCTTCGAATACATGATACCATATCACTAAAAGAGCCGCAACCCCTCGCAGTCCGTCAAGGAGTACGTAATGGGGTTTAGAGTCTGCAAATGCAGAGGAAGAGATTTTTTGCATGTTTTAAGTTATTGTTCAAATTAGTATTAGTCATTGAAGAAGCCGCAAAAATACGGAATTTATAAGTTTAAAAATTTGTCCTGCATCAAAATCTTGCCGTGTATGGGAATTATTTGTATGCTCTGAGGCGGCTGAGTGTTGATAGTGTGATGCCCAGATAAGAGGCGATATATCCCAATTGTATCCGCTGGCACATTTGAGGAAACTGAAGTTTGAATGCTTCATATCTTTCTTTTGCAGACAGGGTGAGGCGGTCTTTGTGCGAACGGTGCAGGCGTCTGTATTCGTTTTGATGAATCACTCTTCCCCAGTTTGCCAGTTCGATATTGGTCTGAAACAGCCGGAGCAGATCGGTTAGTGATATTCTGTATGCGACGACGTCCTCAAGCGTTTCCACAAACTCTTCACTCATCTTATTATAATACAATTCATCCATGCTGAAGACAATCGCTCCTTCGCACGCAAAGGAAGTCGTTATTTCCTCTCCGTTTACCAGCCAGAAAGAGCGGGTCATTCCTTCTTCAATAAAATAAGCCGATTTGCAAAATTTGTCAGCCTCTATCAGTTGATGTCTCTTTGGAAAATGACATAATACTGTATTTTCTTTTAGTATTTGTATCGTTTCATCCGAAATGGGATACAAAGAGTTCATCTTATCTATAATGTTTCTCATAAAGTAGCCTTAATAATTTTCTGTCAAGTGCAAAAATAGGAAAAACAATTCTGCCTACAATAGATGCCGGTGAAAAAGGGGGTGTTTTATCGGTTCGCTCACTAAGGAGGAGAGAAACCGGAGAGTGGGAACTGCTGCTGAAAGACAAAGAAGGTACATTTCATTCTTTGGTGAAATGTACCTTCTTTGATATCGGGAAGAGGCTAAACACATGAGTATAGCCAGCTTATTCCGGAAACGGTATACATCAATTGACGTTGCTTACCTTGGATTCTGCTGTATATTCGGATTGGCATCTATCTCGCTTTGTGGAATAGGCAGAGCTATTCTCAGGTCGGTAGCTTCTATCTTTTGTGCGTTAGACGCTTTCAAAGTCTCAAGATGCCAGCTGCCCTTGCGTTCAATAGCCAGACCATTGCGTAAGTAGTCATAGAAGACTTCCCCTTCTCCAACCAGTTCCTTGCGGCGCTCTTTAAGAATCCTGTCCAGAGTAAAAGTCTCCGTTGATACTTGCTGACTGGTATCCGTGGTACGGCGGCTGATGATGTCATTCAGATAACCTTGTGCTTCTTCAAGATCCGTTCCTTTTTTCAGTCCTGCTTCAGCCGCGTTCAGATAGACTTCGGAAAGGCGGATGATGCAAATGTTATTAGTTTTGGGATCATCTCCGGTCTTGCCGGGGAACTTGGCAAGATAGACTTTCTCGTGCATGGCGGCAGCCGGAAGTCCGGTGTTGTTTTCGATGACAGATTCCTTTGTCAGGCAGTGGCGTACATCCTTGGGGTCTTCATTCAGCAGGTTCAGGAAATCTTCCGACAAGATCAGATTATTCCAGTCGACCGTTGCTTCGTTGGCATAAACCATCGGAGCACCCTCACCGCCCGTACCTCCTGAAGGTTCGGATAAAGTGATGTAAAGTTCGAATAATGATTCTGACTGGAAATCCTGCCCCCATACATTGGGATATTCCTCATAGCTGTAAAGCTGATAACGTCCGCCGTTGTTTTTGATGACGTCCGTAGCGGCATCATAAGCCTTCTGATATTCACCCATATTCAGATAGACTCTTGACAGTAATGCCTGAGCTGCCCAGTAGTTTATATAGCCATTGGATGTCTCTTGTCTCAATCCGGACAGTGCATTGCTCATGTCGCTGACTACCTGTTCGTAGCATTGTGCTACAGTGCTGCGTGACGGTTTATGTGTGGGATCGGAAGGGGAGGTCTCGATGGGTACTCCCAATGAAGCCCCCTTGTCATTCGTATAAGGCATTCCGAACAACCGGGTCAGGTTGAAGAGGGAAAGTCCCCGCATCACCAGTGCTTCGGACTTGATGCGGTTCAATTCTTTAGTATCACTGCTTTGAATACTGCCCGACTCTATTTTCTGTATCAGATTATTTGTCTGTCGTATTACTTTATAAACAGTATTCCACGGCAGTACAATATTCAGATTATCGGAAGCGAGCACATTGTATTCGTAATAGGGAGATACACGTTTTCCGTCTCCTTTGGTGATACGTGCCTGTACATCGGTGGCACGGCAATCGCCGTAATACCAATAGTTGTCTCCGTAGTAGCTATGGCCGGATGCCAGACGATAAATTCCGTTCAGAGCGATCTGGGCATCGTCCAGTGTTACGATGGCCTGTCCGGTTTCTACCGAGCTGGTGGTGTTAAGGTCTAGCCAGTCTGCCGAGCAGGAGCTGTTCAGTAGAGCCATTGCTGTAAGTATGTATATATGAATTCGTTTCATTATGTTGTTTATTTAGTTAGAATGATAGGGATGTTAGAATGATAATTGAGCTCCGAAACTGAAAGTACGCATGGCGGGAGCCTCACAAAAGACTTCACCGTTAACGGGTGTTTCGGGGTCATACTGTTTCCATTTGGCCCAGGTCAGCAGATTATTTCCCGAGAAATATACCCGTACTTTGTCAATCATCAGCTTTTGAGTCCACTGGTTGGGCAGTGTGAAGCCGAGGGTAAAGTTTTTCAGGCGTAAATGATCGGTACTGTGGATATAGCGGGACGAGTTGGTGGAAGTAGCCGGTTCACCATATACGAAACGTGGGGTATCCGTCTGATCTCCGGGCTTTTGCCAACGGTTCATCATGTATGCGGGCAAGTTGTATCGTGAACTGTAGATGGAACTGCTGCCGTTTTCAATATAAGTTCCCAGTTTGTCGAATGAGTAACCGCCCAGTGAATAAGTTAGTGTAAAGGTCAGGTCTATCCATTTGTAATTCAGGATATTGGTGAATCCTCCTGATACTTTGGGAGTAGCGGTTTTGTACGGAATAGATTCTGCTTTGGCAGCGTCGGTGGTGAGTTCCCGATTGTAGCTTCCGTCTTCATTTTTTGTATTCAGATAATATTGGGCAGAACCGGTCAGCGGGTCTACTCCGGCAAACTCTTTTACATAAAACGTATGATAGGGGAGTCCCACTTTATGGATGAACCATGTTCCCTCAATCGTCTGGTCTAATAGTCCGTTGAGTGAAACGATCTTATTCCGGTTATGGCTCAGGTTGAAAACACTGGTCCAGTTAAAGTCGTTGGAAACAACATTCAGCGTACGCAATTCAAACTCTACTCCCTTGTTGTTCAGGCGTCCGATGTTGCTTAAATAACTGGTAAATCCGGTAGTGGCGCTGATGGGGAGACTGTAAAGCAAGTCTTTGGTATCCCGGTTGTAATATTCCAGACTCGCAAAAATACGATTGATAAATGAAAGATCGATGCCCAGATTCAGGCTGTAATTCTTTTCCCATGTCAACAGATCATTGGGTTGTGCCGATTCATACGATCCGGCTGCCTCCATGTAGTTTTCTCCATAACTGTACAATCCTTTGTAGCCGTAGTATGAACCGGGCTGATTTCCGTTTACACCATACGAGGCACGTATTTTGACATCACTCAGAACTGGCTTTACGGCTTTCATGAAATTCTCGTTGCCTAAATGCCACATACCTGACACAGACCAGAAATTTCCCCAGCGGTTGTTGGGTGAAAGGCGTGAACTTCCGTCGCGACGGTAACTTCCGGCGATGTAGTAACGGTCGTCATAGTCATAATTCAGTCGTGATAGATAAGAAATCATCCGATAGGCTTGGGTGGCAGACTTAAAACTGTTCAATACGGCGGCATTATCCGGTTCTGTCAGTTTATCACTGGGGAGTTTGGACTTTTCACCCGAAGCGTGGTCTGTCTGGTAGCTTTCTATTTCATAAGCCGCCAATACATCGAGATGATGTTTGCGGGCGAAAGTACGCACATAGTTCAGTGAGGTCGATGAGATCAGTTTGCCGTATTCAATGAAGCCTTTGGCTGTCTGGGCGTCGCTTCCGCTTTTAGGACCTGCCGAGCTCAGAGGGTTATAGTAGCGTGAATCCTTCTGGATAGTATAATCATAGCTTAATGTCTCTTTTAGTTTGAGACCTTTGATCGGCTCTATCGCTGCGTAACCGGTTGAAAACATACGTGTCATGCGCACACGGTTGTAATCGGTGAGTATGTCGCGCAACGGGTTCAAGCTGGTGCCGTCATAAGCTCCTACGTAGTTTCCTTCTTCATCACGCACCACCATGGAAGGGGTCATGGTCATGGCTACGCACAAGAAAGGGTTGATGGATGATCCGCGTTCCTCATTCATTTCCTGATTCATTTGCGAGAACATCATATTTGCTCCTACTTCCCCGTATTTGCCGACTTTCTGCGTCATGTTCAAGCGCGCAGAGTAACGGTCCAGGCTGGAGTTTTTGGCCAATCCTTCTTGATTGTTGTAGCCGAGCGAAGCATAGAATGTAGAACGGTCGTTACCGCCGGAGACGGAAGCTTCATAACTCTGATGCATAGCGGTGCGGAGCAGCTCTTTTCGCCAGTCCGTGTATCCCATGGCCGGCTTATATGCATATGTGCCGATATTGGAATTGGCATATTCATTCGGAGACTCCATACCGTTGTCTATTGCGTAATTCAGCAATCCTTCATAGAGCAGTTCTTTCCGTTGGTCACCGTTGAGGGTAGGGCGGAAGTCGACGGCCGCATGAGAGAAGCCGCCTGATACGTTCAAGTCCACGCGTACCTTTCCGGTATTTCCTTTTTTAGTCGTGATTAATATGACGCCATTGGCGGCGCGGGAACCATACAGGGAAGCCGCTGCCGCATCTTTGATTACAGTCACGTTTTCAATATCCGACGGATTCAGTGTACTCATTATATTGGTCTTGGAGTTGTTCATATATGCTGCATCAGGACCACCGGAACTCATACTCCCGGAAGTAACCGGTACTCCATCAATGACAAACAAAGGTTCCTGTGAAGCGTTGAACGATCCCATTCCTCTGATGCGAATACTTTGGTTGGCACCCGGTTGACCGGAACTGCTGGTTATTTGTACACCGGTAGTCATACCTTGCAACTTTTGCTCAACGCTCATCACGGGTACTTCTTTCAGCATGTCTGTACGCAGCGTATTGGCCGATCCTGTGAACGAGGATTTGGAGAAATTACCATATCCTGTTACTACTACTTCGTCAATATCCATCGTTTCGGGGATCAGTACTATTTTGAGTTCTTTCTCTCTGCGGGGGACGCGTATTTCCTGTGTCTTCATTCCCACATAAGATACGACCAGCATCTTGGTTCCGGTTTCCACGGACAACTGAAACTGACCGTTGATATCGGTAATCACTCCTTTGGTGGGATTCCCCTTTACACTGACGGTGGCACCGATAAGTGGTTCATTATCCTCTGATGATATAACAACACCGGATATGTTCAGTTGCTGAGCGGATGCATATGAAATACTCAACAAACAAAACAGTAAGCTAAAACATAATGTTAACCTTTGATTAATCTTCATACTTTTATATTTAAAAATACATTTGCTATAAAGTCGATACAAAGGATATACCAATAGGATATAAAGAAATGCTGAAAAGATAAGATACAGATTAACAGCGGGGTTGAAAAAAATGATATTATTGGGGAGGTGTGGAAAAATGTGGAAAGGTGTGGAAAATATCCCCAATCATTGGTACGATAAATAGCATGGCTATATGGATTATCGTACCGATAATGATTGGGGATATAGATATTCACTGTGTAGGCAGCATTCGCTCCTATGTTCAGATAAACGTCAGTTTCTGCGGTAATTCAGATAAACTTCTGCTATAGGCATGATAAACGTAGTGTTCAAACAAGTTAATCTAATCGGCAGATGGATTTACAGAATTACTTAAAGTTCACACTTTGGCATCCGCTGCCCTCCGATGTAAAGTCCCTTCACTTTTAGGTTCATGATTCCTGAAAATGTTGAAGATGGATGTGCTATCGGTTTTACAAAATAGATGTTTTTCATCACAAAATTTTGTATTATCTGGTTGTTGTCTACCATAGTTTGGATAAGAGCCCATTTATTTCCCGGTTTCCAGAACGAACAATTTTTAATTTCGATCTTTTCATATAAAGGCCAAGAAGTGGAACTATTGTAGTTCACGAATCGGATGTCTCCACTACCATTTCTGCCGACTATTGCATGATAATTATCAAAATAGAAGCCTTTTAGTAGTCTGCCGCACGTGTCGGTTTCAGGATTGTTGCTCTTGGTATTGATTCCTGCGCGTATACAGTGGGCTAAGCGTGTCCATCCGATGGCATTGCTAATACGGATGTTCTCGGTATCGGAGTTGCTCCAGTTGAGGCGATCTTTGTTGTAGACACCTGCAGCCGCGAAAGTATTTCGTATTTCTGCCGGATTTGCGTCCGTATTGGTTAAATTGATGGATTTGTTTTCAGTGTAGGTGCGTCTCGGAAATTCATTCGAGGGATTATAATGACCAGTTGCAAACGCATCGTCATTTCCTAAAGTAATGGAGCCATTGACTGTGATGTTCTTGCCACTTGAAAGATTGAGTCCGTCAATCCATCCATGATTGTAGGGAGAAAGGCCTTTTATGTTGTTCAGATTAATGTCCACGACATCATGTGTTTCCCAATTCCATTGCTGAGAATCTCGCATATATGTATCATTAAATGTGATGTTGTTTGATTTCTTTATCACTACACCACCTTGATGTGGGGTGTTTTTTGCGTCTTTTCTGTCGGTTGAGAAAGAGAGGCAGCCTTGCCCATCATGTATGCCACGACCGGAAATTGTTATATAGCTGGAGTAGGCAATGTATATTGCAGGCTCGATAGCTTCTCTACATTCTTTCTGACGGTTTATCATGAGTGCATTTTCGTCGGTATAAACGAAAAGAGGTTTTCCACCATTGTTGGCGTCTCCGTTCCAGTTGTGTATTTTAAGTCCCGACCAGAGATAGACACCGGCGGGGATGTATAATGTATTGAGTTCGGGTGTATTTTTGATTTTTTCCAAAGCCGCTTGTAGTGCATCAGAGAGGTCGTTGTTGTCTCTTGCTCTTAAGTTGGGGAAGGCTACTCTTTTGCTTGTATATGAGACGAACCGACCTGCTTCGTGATTCCAGGTGAATAATCTTCCATCATTAAGACTAGCGTCTGTAACGCTCCCCGCAGGGCGGCAGATCTGTCCGACTGAGTCCGTATTTGGATTTTTTCGCAGATAGTTTTCAGAAAACGTCTTGAAATTAAGTACATTGGGGGCAGAAAGCGAGGGTTGCTTTGCTGGTTCCTCCAGAGGGTCGTTTATAAGCGTAAGTTGCGGGTTAGTTGTGGAGGCATCTTGCGGATCATCCCCGTTGATAATCACTATGGCATATGGCAAGTCTTTCACCATTTCGAATGTGAGTGTTTTTCTGTCAGCACTGATCACAAGCGCCTTTTGTGGATAAAAGCGCACTGGGTGGATAGTAACACTGTTGATCTCGGTCCCTCCTATGATATTGATCTCAATTTTAGGTGTCAAGCTGTTTGAGGCAAAGCGGGCAACATCCATATTATGCCCTTGATTTCCGTTAACAGTATTGTCGTAACGGATGGCAGGTACACTAACATTTGCGACTTTCACACCAAATCGTGTGGATATAACGTCATTTCTTACATGTGAAGGGTAGGCTACTCCGCTCGGTCCTGTGGCTGGGATGGTAAATGGTGTGTATGCATGTACGATATTGTTTTGTGCATACAAAGGTACTTCTGTCAATAAGAATAACATTACTGTCAGAATGTTGCAAAATAAAAAATTTCTATTCATAAAATTATTTATATAATAACTATTATTTATTTCAAATTATAGGTTTACAAAGAACGGAATTTTTTTTGAGAGTAATTAGGCTGAAAAGACACAGGGGGTATCCTTTTACGTTGCATTGCTTAAAAAAAAAGAATTATGATTCAAATTAACCTATAAAATGCAATAAATAATCCCGAAGGAGTGAGTTTTATTCAACCTTGCATTATAAAATTGAAAAATAGAAGGGCAAAGAATCTGTAAGAGCGGTTTCACTGAACGATACAAAACATGTATTTGTCGGATGAACTTTATTTTATCATAAACATATTAGTATTTGTTTTAAAACATCCTATACAGTAAGGAGTTATCTCTCTATCTTTGTTTGCTTGCCGATATGAAAATCAATTACTGAAGATTTCTCACAAACCGGACTGTTTGGGTTATTGACAGAGAATTCAGGAGAATTTTTTATATGGTGGAGTGATAATCTTGAAATGGAATATTTGCAGGCATCCCAATATACCATACCTTCTGCTGATCGAAGTTGGGACGGTTGGAGCAATCTTATGGGGTATATGCAACTATACATAATATTAATCTTTAAAAGAGTCTGGTATCAATGAAGTTTGCTGAATATTGACCTTTGTGTTGGCACGGATGGTGTTTATTGTTTAAAGCCGACTATGATAATCATAATATAAAGAGATATAGTATGAGATAAAAAAACATTTTATGGTATAATTTGAATAATATAACACCATGATAGGAAATATACTACTTTTTGCTTCAATATGAATGAAGGAGCTACATCTAAATTAGTCATTTTTGCTCCCATAAATTCCTAATAAAGAAGTTAAATGAGAAGAATAATTTGCTTACAGTTATTGATATGGTTGGGCTTTTTTTCACTGGTAGCTCAAACATTGAATATTTATCCTATTCCCAAAGAGTTGATCTATAGCAAGCATAATGATGACTTTACAGTTTCAGTACGTTTACCCGGAAAAGAGTGGCAGGATCTATATGAGTATCGTGTTTTGGTAGATATGGATAACCCACAACCGGCCTCGATGGTGCAATTTGACTTCTCCGGCAGGGTGGAACTTCGCATAAGACCTAATAATCAGATGATTCATAAAGTAAAGATACGCCCCTTGTCAAAAGGAATTGAGTATACAGTACGTGAAAATATGATTTATTTCTCTTTGGATAAACCCGGAAAGTTCTCGATAGAGATTAATGAAAATAGAGTAAACAACCTGCATGTATTCGCTAACGAACCAGAGACAGAAGTGCCCAATCCAGATGATCCTGGAGTGGTCTATTTTGCTCCCGGATTTCACCGTCCAAAAGATTTGCCGGGAAATGCATTTACTATATCTTCCAATACTACTGTTTATCTAGCTCCTGGGGCAGTTGTGAATGGAAAGTTTATCTGTAATAATGTTGAAAATGTAAGATTTATAGGCCGGGGATATATTGATAATCCGGTACGTGGATTTGAGTTTACGCATAGTAAGAATATAGAGATAAATGGTATTACAGTTATCAATCCTGATCATTATACCGTATTGGGAGGAGAAGTAGACGGATTGAAGATTAATAACCTGAAAGCGTTCAGTTGCAAGGGATGGAGCGATGGCATTGACCTTATGAGTTGCAAAAATGTAGAGATTAAAGATATATTTATGCGAAACTCTGATGATTGCATAGCTCTTTATGCACATCGCTGGACATATTATGGGAATGTAAAAAATATAAAGGTATCTGACGCTATTTTATGGGCCGATGTGGCACATCCGATAAATATCGGAGGGCATGGTAAGGGAAACATTCTAGAGGATATTACTTTCTCAAATATAAATATACTACAGCATGATGAAGATGACAGGTTATATCAAGGCTGTCTTTCTATTAATGTGGCTGATGATAATGTTGTTCAGAATGTAAACTTTGAAAATATTTGGATTGATAATATTGAAGAAGGTCAGCTTTTTAATTTTAGGGTATTATATAATCCAAAGTATAGCGTATCACCCGGAGGTGGTATTCAAAATATTAAAGTCAAAAATATATATTATACTGGATATGGGGAAAATCCGTCAATAATTGAAGGGTATAGTAAGGAGCGTTTAATAAACAACATTACTTTTGAGAATATAATAATTAATGGAAAACAAGCCGGTATACTAGAAGATGCCAATATAAAAGTTGGAAAGTATGTTGAAAACCTAACGTTTCGGTAAGTCAATTTTCATGAATAAAAAATCAGTTATATATAATGAGAACAATTTATTTATTTTTTAGCTTCTTCATACTATCTATATTTTCTGTTTTTGGATCTATAGTAGATGTAGAGAAAACGCATATAAGAATAACCTCCCCTGATAGTTTGATACATTTTCATTTTTATCAGCGGATGGATTCTGACGAACAATATCATCTTTATTATTCCATATCGTACAAAGATAAAGTGATCATAAAAGAATCCCGAATGGGATTAGAACTTGATAATAAGGTCTGGGAAATGGCACTCGCAGAAGATATTCAACGAAAAGACAGATGGTATTACGATTTGATTTTTCGTACCGTCGAATATAAGAATTGTAGGAATAACTGGAAACCTCTTTATGGTGAACGTGGCTTGATTACAGATAATTGGAATGGTGCTCTTCTTAAATTTGAAAAGAGTAATAATTCGGGTTATTCCATGGATATTGAAATTCGAGTCTATAATGAAGGAGTTGCTTTCCGTTATCTTTTTCCTGAACATCCGAATGCTATTTACCATAAAGTCATAGCTGATGATACGGAATATACCTTCGAAAAGGGGGCACAGACTTGGTGTGCTTCGTGGGCACAGGGAATTTATAAGCAATTAAGCATACCCGAATGGAAAGGAATTTATGAACGTCCTATGACGATAGGGTTACCCAATGGATTATGGGTTTCTATAGCGGATGCTGATGTAGCTGATTGGTGTTTAAGCCGCTTTAAAAAAAATATTCAGAAACAAAATACAATATCAACGGATATGTATGATGTGGTTGATGTTGTGACTCCTGGAAAGACACCATGGAAAGCTATCTTGATAGCGGAAACACCAGGTAAGTTGCTTGATAATAATGATATGATCCTGAATCTGAATCAAGATTGCACACTTGATTTTAGTTGGGTGAAACCCGGCAAGATTCTGCGGGAAATAACGTTAACTACTGAAAATGCCATTGAGTGTATTGATTTCTGTGTGGAACACAATCTCCAATATATTTTATTTGATGGAGGCTGGTATGGTCATGCTACTACATTTCGGGCGGATGCGAGCTATGTGTCTGTACCAATTGATCTAGCAAAAGTGATTGCATATGGTAAGGAAAGAGGAATAGGTGTCTGGTTATATGTTAACCAACACGCTTTACAAAAACATGCAAAGACACTATTTCCTCTCTATAGGGAGTGGGGTATAGTAGGTTTAAAGTTCGGATTTGTACAATATGCAACCCACCGATGGTCAGTCTGGATGCATGATTTAGTTAAATTGGCCGCTGAAAATCAGCTTATGGTAAATATACACGATGAATATCGTCCCTCAGGTTTTAGCAGAACTTATCCTAACTTGTTGACCCAGGAAGGGATTCGGGGAAATGAAGAGTTTCCGGATGCAACTCATAATACCATACTACCATTTACCCGTTTGATTTCCGGTGCTGCGGACTATACTATTTGTTACTATGATAAACGGCTGAAAACAACACACGCTCATCAATTAGCAGCGTCAGTAATTTTTTATAGTCCGTTGCAAACATTATTTTGGTATGATAAGCCTTCTTTTTATAATAATGAGCCTGAAATTACTTTTTTTGAAAATTTGCCAACAGTATTCGATGATTCAACTGTGCTTTTGGGAGAACCGGGTAAACAAGTTTTTATGGCACGCCGGAAAAAAGATGATTGGTTTGTTGGCGGTATTACCAATAATAACGGTTCTAACGAGATAATTACATTAAACTTCTTAGAGCCGGATAAAACTTATTTGGCAATTGTGTACACCGATGATGAGAATGAGAGGACCTCAACTCATGTTAAATGTTCCAGTTTTCTAACGGATTCGTCACAACAAATGAAATTTAAATTAAAACCTAGTGGTGGAGTGGCTATTCATTTTGTTCCGGTGATGAGAGGTGAACGGATTAAATATAAGAAATATAAGGGGCAATGGTTGTGATATATAGTACGATTTTGCTCATGAATAGGAATATCCCATTTTTTGTGCTAAAATGTCCTTGTGTTTTTTTATCAGATGACTCATATTTGCAGTGACTAATTAAAGTGATGTTATGAAAAGCATGGAAACGAAAGCATATTCGATAATTGAAGAAGCGTATAAAGAATATTATCCGGTTATATACCGATATGTTAGATGCCGTATAAAATGTAAATATGAAGTTGAAGATCTAGTGCAAGACGTTTTTATGCGTTTGTTGGATTATGACAATATGCTTCAAAAATCTACCATTCAGTCTTTTCTTTTCACTATCGCACGTAATCTTGTGACAGACTATTTGCGCTGTTATTATAGAAAACAGGAAATGATATCGTGCGCCTATGAAAATGCTATTGAATTTACTTGTGGACCTGAAGAAGAAATCATTGTTAAAGATTTACTTTTCATGGAAAAAATGAGGTTAAGTGTATTTCCGCAACAACGTCAAAGGGTTTATTCCATGAGCCGATTTGAGGAAAAAACACTAAGTGAAATTTCAAAAGAACTTCAATTGAGCATGAGTACAGTAGAAAATCATCTGTTTATAGGCAGAAAAATTATGCGTAATTATATTCGAATGTGCATTTAAGTGAATATATAATGCATCAATATGATTGGTGCGATAGTAATTTATTGCATCGTGTATAGTAATTGTTTAAATGTTGGACTGACAAAATCATTTATACAGGGAACGTGAAGGTATTCTTGCATATATGATTTAGTATATTTTAATTTTATACAGTCAAATTAAAATTAGTGTTAATTAATATTTTGTTAAACATCAATCTTGTACAATGAAGAAAAAGATTTTAAAATGCTGTATGGTAAGTGCCCTGCTTCTTACTTCTACTGTGTATGCACAGCAGATTCAGAATATACGGGGTATGGTTGCCGATACTGATGGAAAGCCCTTATCAGGGGTGGTAGTCCAAGTGCCGGGGACGAAAAAGCAAGCATTAACGGACGTGGACGGCTATTTTGATTTACCGATTACAGAGGGAACGAAACTCAGTTTCTCTCATCCTGATTTTTACTCTCAGGAGACATGTTACAAGAAAAAAGGACGTTTCATTGTCCAGATGGCTTCACGTGCGATGCCCGGTCCGGAAGATAAAGAGATAGTGGTCGACCGTTTACGGGGGACTTCTAAGAAAGGAGAATTGACAGAAACAATTGGTTTTATAAATGGGACGTCAGTTACATCCACTCCTACTTATAATTTTTTAGGGGCTATACAAGGAAGGATGCCGGGGCTGAATATTTATCGTCAAGGTGGTGATATGCCAGCTGCTTATGGATGGAAAGTACGTAATTCACGTACGAATTTATTTTTAGTGGATGGAATTGAACGTGACTTTTACACTATGGACCCAGATCAAATCGAAAGCGTACAGGTGTTGAAAGATGGACTTTCTACCGTGATGCTGGGACAACGTTCTGCTGCAGGTGTCATTAATGTGATAACAAAGAAAGGTAACGTAGGTCGTCCTAGGTTTTCATTTACTGCCGAAACAGGTTTTGAAAAAGCGTTAAAGCTGCCGGATTTGCTTGGAGCCGTAGATTATATAACATTAGTGAACGAGGCCTATGCTAACGATCTCCGTGAACCGGGAGCTTATATTGAGGCCTATAATCCGGCAATTATAGAGAAATACCGGAATAAGGAGAATCCTTACCTTTATCCTGATGTGGACTGGTATGATGAGTTGTTAAATAATACAGCTCCTGTTCATCGCTACAACTTTAATGTATCTGGAGCTACGAATAGCTTTAATTACTTTGTAGATCTTGACTGGTATCGTGAGAATGGCTTTTTTAAAACAAATGATGCGAATAGTTACAATACCAATGCACAGACTAACCGATTTTCTGTACGCTCTAATTTAGGCGTCAAAGTAACTTCAACAACTTTTATGCAGATTAATCTGGCTGGACGCCAAGAACGTTATAATCAACCTGCTGCAGGCACCCGGTCATTTTATAGTAATATACTTACTACACGTCCTAATCGTTATCCTGTTTATAATCCGGATGGATCTTATGGTTCGTATATAGACTCGAAGGCAAATCAGAATTTGAAAGGTCTGTTATATGACAATGGTCATCAGTTTAAAGACAGCCGTCATATGTCTTTTGATTTGACGATCAAGCAAAAAATGGATTTTTTGCTTGATGGTCTTTATTTGGAAGCTACTGGTTCTTATTATTCTGCGACTTCATATCTTACTACTCGTAGTAAAGAGTTTGCAGCTTATTTATATAAAGAAGATGGTTCTTATCAGCAGGTAGGTGAAGATAAGGACCAAGGTAACTCTGGAAATAAAGACCAGCGTTATCGTATTACTTTCTTGAAGGGAGCGGTTGGCTATGATCATTCATTCGGTAAACATAAAGTGGCTGCTTTGTTTGTAGCCGATCTGAATCAAATCCAAGATCAAAATGTACAGAAGGGATATTTGAGAAATTATACAAATTATTCCGGTCGAATGAATTACAACTATGATGATCGCTATTTAGCAGAGGCTGTATATACTCGCGGTGGATATAACTGGTTGGCTCCGGGCAACCGTTGGGCCGATTACTGGGGTGTGGGAGCTGCATGGAATGGACATAATGAATCATTTGTGAAAGAATTGAACATCTTTAGTACGCTGAAACCACGTATTTCTTATGCAGTAACAGGGCAGGCTATCTGTGATTATGCTGAATATAAACAGTCCTATGGCACCTCTAAGGTTCATTTGTATGGTGGTCCTTTTGATAATAAATGGACAGAGGAGAACAAAACAGCTTCGCGGCTTAATCCGGAAATAGCTAAGAAATTAAATGTGGGTATTGATTTGGGATTTCTCAATGATCGTCTAGCCTTTACATTTGATTATTATCAGAATAGGTTCTCTGACGTGGTGGCTACTTCTGAAATCAAAACGGCGATTCTTGGCAATGTTTACCCACGTTCTAATTGTGAAAAATATTCTTATACAGGTACGGAAATGGTACTTACTTGGCAAGATCGTATAAGAAATTTCAATTACTTCATTAATGGTAATTTAAGCTTTGAGCAGTCTAAATTCGAATATTCTCCGCAACTACCGAAGGCTTATCCGTGGATGAGTCGATTAGGAGATCCGGTAGGAATGACCTATGGATATGTGGCTGATGGAATTTTCCAAAGTCAGGAAGAAATCGATGCTTATGATGCTTTCTTGCCATCTGCTGTAAAGAGTACGATTATGCCGGGGGATATTCGTTATAAGGATTTGAACGGTGACCATATTATTGATATGCACGACCAGACCAATTTAGGTTCAAAGAAGGCTAAGGGATATTATGGTATTTCTGCTGGATTTAATTATAGAGGATTTGATTTTTCTGTATTTGCACAGGGGACTCTCAATCGCCAAGTGTATTTGAACGGTGACTTTATGGACGGTTCAGGAAAAAAAGGCGAGGGTGCTATTACTTCTTATGTTTTAGGACGTTGGACTCCCGACAATCATACTAACACTCATACTCGCGTATGGTATGGTAGTAATAACAACAACAGGCAAACTTCCTCATTCTGGATATATGACGCTGATTTTTTCCGCTTGAAAAATGTAGAAATTGGCTATACGTTACCTACGCTGTTGACGCGCAAGTTAGGTATTCCTTCTGTACGCATCTATGCGCAAGGTATGAATCTGTTGACAGTTTCTGAGATTTTTGATGTACGCAAAGATATTGATCCTGAAATATGGGGCGGCAGTTTCCCTATGACGCGTACTATTAACTTTGGTATAAGCATAAAACTATAAAAGATGAAACGATATATACATAATTTAATTGGTGTATTGGCTGTGTTTGGTGTCTTTTTTTCCTCCTGTGAGGATATGGAAAACGAACCACTTGAAATACAGTCGGATATTTACGTGTGGGACGAGGATGATTATACGGGTGACAACGCAAGGCAATGGTTGAACTTTATTTACTCGTTTATACCTGCAGGTATGGACCGTTTTAATGGACAACCTATGGAGGTATTGACTGATGATGCGATTCCAACTGATAGGGCCAATGCTAACTGGTCGGTAATAAATTCTGGATATTCGACTACTAATATGTTTCCTTTAGAGCATAGAAAAGCGGATACGTATGGTGAAAGTTGGGCATTGCTTTACAAGGCAATTCGTTATTGTAATATATTTTTGCAGAATTATGAGAAAGTGCCTTGGTCGGATTGGGAAGAGGCATCTTATCACGCCAATGAGGCTCGTGCTTTGAGGGCATATTTTTATTGGCTTTTGGTACGTACTTATGGAGGAGTCCCTTTGATTTATGACAAAGTGTTTACGATGGATAGCCCTGAACTACGTACATTACAAAGAAATAGCTTTGCAGAATGTGTCCAATACATTAAGGATGAAATAGATGCGGTGAAGGATAACTTACGTCTCTATTCAGATATTGGTGAGCGTAAATCACCTGATGAAAAAAAGAATAGTTTTGCTGAAGGAATAGACAGCAATTGGAAACATGTACGTAAGTGGGGCTTGTTGGGACTTGAAGCCCGTATGTTGCTATATGCTGCAAGTCCATTGGTTAATGGTACGGGTAATGCGGCAGAACCTTGGCTTGGTTATCCCGAAAATGATCCTAACAGATGGAAAGAAGCAGCGGATATTTGCCGCACAATTATTAATACGAATCAGTTTATACTTGAAAAAGATCGAACACGATTGAGTCGTACAACAATCAATGGGGAAGTATTGTGGATGAAAAAAGGGCAGGATGGTAACGCTCTCTATGGCGATAATTGGGGATATAAAAATTCACCTATGGGTTCTATGGATATGGGAACTTGGGCGGGTAGTGGTCGTCCCTGTCTTGGTCAAACCAGTCCTACACAAGAATTAGTAGATGCATTTCCAATGAAGAATGGAAAGTCCATTGACGAAGCTAAAGAGAATGGCGAATATAATCCACAAGATCCTTATAAGAATCGTGATCCACGTCTTACACAAACTGTGTTTTATCACAATAGCCGTTGGTTGAAAGCAACTGTAGATATATCGGAAGGTGGGAAAGATAATAATTCCATAAACCCGGCGCGAGAAGGAAATCGGACGAAGACCGGTTATTACCTGAAGAGACATTTAGCCGAAAATGAAGAAGACACCCAATTTGGTAAAACTAATTTCCACTCTTCGATAGTTTCTTCTTGGCCGGTGGTACGTTATGCTGATATTTTATTGATGTATGCAGAGGCACAAACCGAATATTTGAATAAAGCGCAAGGAGCAAGTATTATCAATGATGAATTAGTGTATAAGTCGATTGAAATGGTACGTCAGCGCGCAGGACTTAATCCTTATACTTTGAAAAGAGGAATGAGTTATGATCAACTCATTAAATTGATACGTAATGAACGCCGTTGTGAGTTTGCTTTTGAGGAAAGCCGTTTTTGGGATATTCGTCGGTGGAAAATTGCTAACGACGTTTACTCCAAACCATTGCATGGCGTGAAGATAACTAAAAAAGAAGATGGAACTTTTCATTATGATTATAATATGGAGGTAGCAAAACCTTACTGGGACGATCGTATGTATCGTCTTCCGATAGATCATAATGAAGTTTTATTTAATCCGAATATAGTACAAAACCCGGGTTACTAATTTGTAAACAGAATATTTATGAAAGTTAAGAATATCATACTATTCTTGTTGTTCCTCTTCCTGGGAGCAACAATCTACGCCCAAAATACGGTAGTTAGGGGTAAGGTTCTGGACGAGAATGGCGAGCCGCTAGTAGGTGCTACCGTGCAGGAAACAGGAAATAAAGCAAATGGCACTATTGTAGATGTAAATGGTGATTTTGTTCTGAAAGTGAAGAGTTTGAATGGGAAACTTACCGTTTCTTATGTAGGTTATCACACTTTGGAGGAATCCATGGGTAATCGATCTTTTATAAAGTTGGTTTTGGCACCGGACTCAAAGGGGTTGGATGAAGTTGTGATTTTGGGTTACGGCCAGCAAAAACGTATTACTATGACTGGTGCTGCAAGCAGTATTAAAGCAGAGGAGATTAAACGTGTACCTGTGGGTAGTATAAACAATGTGTTGGCTGGGCGCTTGCCGGGTTTTTTCTCCGTGCAACGTAGTGGTCAACCGGGAGCCGATGCTGCAGACTTTTTTATTCGTGGAAGTAATTCATTGAATGGCGACAGAAAGCCTTTGATAATTGTAGATGATATAGAATATTCGTACGAGCAATTGGCACAAATCAGTGCTAATGAAATTGAGAGTATTACGATTCTAAAAGATGCTTCTACTACTGCTGTTTATGGATTGAAAGGTGCCAATGGTGTATTGGTTATAAAGACTACTCGCGGACAGGAAGGCAAACCTACCATTAACTTTACAGCTGAAGGTGGTATTAATAGGGCCATTAAAATGCCTACAATTCTTGACGCTTATACAACGGCATCTCTTTATAATGAAGCGCAGTTAAATGATGCATATGGGCTGAGTGAGCAACCGGTTCTTCAGTTTTCTCCCAGCGATTTGGAGTTTTATCGCAATGGTCTTGATCCTTATGGTCATCCTAATGTAGACTGGGTAAATACGGTGCTTGCCAAACAATCTTCTTCTGCACGTTTTTCCGTAGATATACGTGGTGGTAACAAGTTTGTGAAATATTTCACATCTTTGGCATATTATACTCAAGGCGGTATGATGAAACATTATACTCCTATTCAGCCTGGTGAAGATGTTGATAACAACTATTATTACCGGCGTTATAATTTCCGTTCTAATTTGGATTTTACACCGACTAAGACTACAAGTATTCGCTTGGACTTGAACGGGCGTTTTGAGACACAGAACACTCCTGCCGGTTCAGTAAAAGGTTCGCTTTTTGATGAGATTAAGAATTACAGCATATTGACTCCCTATGCAATGCCATTGACTCTGCCTAATGGTAAGCCTTCGTATGCCACTCATCCTGGTGTGGATACTTCAAATCCGGTAAATCCAATTGCCCGTTATGCCAATTGTGGTTACAAGCGTTATTATAAGAATAATTTTAATGTATTGTTGAGTGCCGAACAAAAACTTGATTTCATTACCGAAGGATTATCGGCAATGGCTACGGTTTCATATGCCGGTAACTTTAATGAAAGACGTGAATTGACACGTAGTGTAGATCTTCCCGCTTATTTGTATGATCCGGACAATAATTCTTATATTGCCCGCGGAGGAGGTTCTAAAAAATTTCCGACTTATTCACTAGGTGGAAATGATGATACCTTTAACTATAAGGTTACTTATCAGGGTAGATTGAATTATGATCACACTTTCAATGCGACACACCATCTTTACATGTTGTATCTTATCAGTCGCCAGTCATACATAAATCAAAAGAATTTGTCGGACAATGACCAAAGTATGACATGGCGTTTGGGATATGATTTTAAACATCGCTATATGGTGGAATTCAATGTAGCTTATAATGGTAATGACCGTTTTGTCGGAAAGAAAAAGTTTGGCTGGTTCCCGGCTGTTTCGGTAGGTTGGAACCTGTCGGAAGAGACGTTTTTCAAGAGTGCTTTCCCGTTCTTCGACTTGTTTAAGTTGCGTGCCTCTTACGGTCTGGTCGGTAGCGATAATTCTTTTGGAAAAGATAAAAATACAACGGATGTCATTTGGAAAGGGGGAGGTAATCCCTGGGGAAATACGACAACTGAAGGAGAACTGGTGTATGTCGATGCCACCTGGGAGAAAGAACGTAAGCTTGATGTTGGTTTGGATATGAATATGATTGATGGACGCTTGCGCTTTACGATAGATTACTTTCGTAACCAGCGTTATGATCAGCTGATTGCAAGTGGTGACATACCTGCTATTATCGGACAAACACTACCCAAACGCAATATCGGTAAATCCGAGAATTCAGGTTTTGACGGTGAATTGAATTATCGTGGTTCTATAGGTGATTTTAGTTACAATGTGGGTACTACTTTTTCTTATGCTAAAAATAAGGTGGTATATGTTAGTGAAGCACCGGCTTACCCTTATCAGGCACAAACCGGACATCGTATAGGCACGAAGTTGGGATTGAAGTGCGTTGGCTTTTATCAACAAGAGGATTTTGATGAAAATGGTAAGTTGAAAGAAGGTATTCCGGCTCCAGCTTGGGCAAGCAATTTGCAACCCGGTGATTTACGCTATGCTGATTTGAATGGTGATAATTTTATCACTGATGCTGATAAAACATATATATCTAAGCCCGATACGCCTACTTGTACCTATGGTATTACTCTTGGAGGTAGCTGGAAAGGATTATCGTTTAATATGTTGTGGCAAGGAGCATTCGATTATGCTATTCCTAATATGGGAGGTAATCTTATACCTTTTGTCAACAATATGCAAGAATTGATGCTTGAACGCTGGACTCCGCAAAATACGAATGCTCGTTTTCCACGTTTGGGAATTACTACTTGGGAAAATAATAATTATAATACCCATCTTTCTGATTTCTGGTATTTGGATGCTTCGTATATTCGTCTGAGAAGTGCGGAAATTGCCTATCAGTTGCCACAGGACTGGCTGCGAAAAACTACAAAAGATATAGTGAAAGCAGTGCGCTTGTATGTTACCGGTTACAATCTGCTCAACTTTTCTAATCTGACGAAGCTGAGTATGGACCCTGAAAATACGAGCAGTTCGGTTTATCCTACACAGGCAAGTTATATGTTTGGAGTTCAATGTGCATTTTAAGAAATAATAATATGAGACTGAAATATATCACAAAGTTTTTTTTAGTTGCTGCTTGCGGACTTGTCACTTTTGCAGCATGCAGTGATGAGTATCTTGATAAGAAAGTAGACGTTTCTGAAACGCAAGAGAAGGTCTATTCGGACAGTGCGAAAGTTGCAGGTGTTGTCAATGGCTTTTACGGTCAAATCGGCTATTCCCATAGTTATAAACGGTTCGGGCAGTGTGGTCTTGATTTTCCTGCCAAAGAACTGGAGGCAAGAGGGGCGGAACTAAGCATGGGTATGTACTTAGCTCAAGGAACGGTCAATGTTAATAATGCGGGAAACGATGCGTGGAACAATACGTATAATAAATGGCGCGCTATCAACATTTTCATGAACAATTACAATGAGGGGAAGATAGCGGCTATTCTGAGTTCAGACCCGAATAAACCGGGTGAGACCCTTACTAAGGCCACCATTGAATATTGGAAAGGACAGGCTTTCTTTCTTCGTGCATGGTTTATAGCCACGATGATAAAACATTATGGTGGAATTCCTTTGATTGAAGACCGGGTGTATACTGAAAATGATAAGATCGATGTGCCTCGATCTACATATGGAGAAAGTGTTAAGTATGCAGTAGACCAGTGTGACAGTGCTTTCTATTATTTGGAGCGTTCGGGACATATTTACAGTCAGGGGACTGTTAATCCTGTAGGAAGCATTCATGGGAAAAGCGAAGGGCGTGCATGCGGTATGGCGGCTCTGGCTTTGAAGGCGCGTATTCTTCTGTATGCGGCAAGTCCGTTAGTGAATTGTAAACGTGAAGATGATCCGAACTTGCTGGTTTCTTATGGAGATTACGATGCAGCTCGTTGGAAGACTGCTTATGATGCAGTTAAAAGATTTATAGACCTTAATAATGCTAATTCATGGTATGAGCTACGTCCCGGTCAAAAAGACAACACTACAGCGGCCAAAAGCTGGTGGCCTCGGTTCTATTATGCGTTTATGCATGATGCTGTTACGAATAAAGAACCTATATTTTGCGATTTTCTTTCGAATGAACAAGGTGACAGCCAGAATCGTGTAGCATTGGATGCTTATTATTCTCCTAATTCACGTATATCACGATTTGCTAATTTGAATAAGCTTACAGGCTTTCCTACACAGGAACTAGTAGATGCTTTCCCTATGGCTGATGGTTTTCCGATTCGTGATAGCCGGAGTAAGTATACATACGAGGATGGTGATGATATGTATCTGAATCGTGATCCGCGTTTGAAGGCAACAGTATCTTATAATGGTGCTTATCGTATGATGAATGCTTATAAGGATGCGTTAATGAGGACATATACTGGTGACATGGTAACAACCGGGAATCCTGATGAGACAAGTGCTATAAAAGATGGTATTTATCAGCCAAATGCGACAACTACAGGATACTATCGCATGAAATTTATTTTGGATAATGGTGGCTTGGAAACCTACGACTATCGCCCGACTATCCTGATGCGTTATGCGGAGATTTTATTGATTGCTGCAGAAACTGCTAATGAATTGGTTGCAGACGGAGCATTGGCTCCGGAAGAATCAAAGGAGTATATTCGTATGATTCGCCAGCGTGCTGAGATAGAAGAAGGAGAATCTAATAAATACGGTGTTATGGATGACATCAAAAAAGAAGATATGCGCAAGCTGATTCAGACAGAGCGTCAGATAGAACTGGCGTTTGAAGAACATCGCTATTGGGATGTACGCCGTTGGAAGATTGCAAAAGAAGTGTTGGGCGGTCCTAGTCATGGAATGGAGATTACACGCAGGGTACTTGATGATGGAGGCGAAAGCTTTAGTTATCGTCGTATAGAGGTGCTGAACCATGTATGGGATGATCGGCTGTATTGGTGGCCCGTTCCACAAAGTGAAATGTCAAAGTCTGGCGCATTGATTCAGAATCCCGGGTATTAATGTTAATAAATAAAAAATAAAGAAACATGAAATCTATAAACTATATATTGATAGTTGCCTTGATGTTACTGTTTCACGGTTGCGTGCAAGGCGAAGGCATGGTTTCCGGGGAAGGGGAAACGTATAAGATAAAGGCTGACCTTCAAACAAAAGGGGAGGTAGAAGGCTTTTATGACAAAGGAACAGGAACATTGACGTTGCTTGTGTCGTGGACCGATCTGTTTGTAAAAGGAGAAGATGAGATAGTCGGTGTTAAGATTTACAAGGGAGCACAACACAATGGAGCGATTCGTTTTCTAAAATATTTGAATAATAATCCCACTAATGAAGCTGGCATAAGTTTTGTTATTTCTTCTTATCAGGGGCTATCAGCTGCTGAAGAACAAGCTTTGTTGGCAGGCGAACTTTATTTGGCTATTTCTACGGAAAAGCATCCTGATGGCATTGTTTCCGGACAGATTACAACTTCTGTTTATGAACAGTTGAATTCACATAAGATAAAGAAAATCAAACTACAGGATGATGCTACGGAATTTCGGGTGAAGATGGGTACTACAGCTAAATTGCCGCTTTTAGTTATACCTTATTATGCTGCGAATCCGGCGGTGAAGTATGAATCATTGAATACAGATGTGTTTACAGTAGACAGTGAAGGTATGATTAGTGGCTTGAAACCGGGAGTTGGAAAAGTAAAAGTAACTTCTACGGACGGGACAAATATTGTAGCCACTTTTGATATTAAGATAACTAGTCCGGAAACGGTTAGTGATATAATCTTTGCCGACTCGGATAATTTGTTTATTATTAAGGGTGAGGAACCACTGCAACTGGTATGGTCGGTATTACCTGAAACAGCTGTAAATAAATCTGTTAAATTCATTTCGTCTGATGAATCCATAGCTACGGTTGATGCGGAAGGACGTGTTACGGCACTTTCGTCAGGTACGGTAACTATCACAGCAATGGCGGCTGATGGTGCTGGAACTTCGTCTACCTGTGTGGTGAAAGTTTATGGCACTTTCCGAATGCTTGATCGTGCAAAATGGACGGCAACAGCTACTTCCTGGCAAGTGAACAATGAGCCTTGGAAGGCTATTGACGGAGATGGTACCTCTTCTTCCTTGTGGCACAATATATGGAACAATGGTACAGGAAATGGTAATTTACCGCAGGCGTTGGTGATTGATATGGGTGATGAGGAACGAGTTTCACAATTAGAATTGGATAGGCGGAATGACAACAATACAGCGGACGTTCACACGGTGGAAATATACGTTGGCATGGATGCCGATACAGCTCCATTGGTCGGAACGATCGTTTTTGGTGATTCAAGCAACAAAGAGATTACAGGACGTGTATCTTTTGAACCTATGCAAGCTCGTTATTTGAAACTGGTGTTTACTAAGAGTAATCGAGGAAAATCTGTCAGTGCGGCTGAGGTCAGAGCTTATTTGCTGGAATAAAAGGAATTGTTTTTCAGGATGTAGAGAGGAATGTCATCATTCAACATTAGGGTTTGAACTTGTAATTTGAAACTTGACTATCCTTTTTGACAAGACAAGAGCCATATCGCAACTTAAATAGAGTTCGGTATGGCTCTTTAATGTTATTTATCGTGTCACAGTCCGGGATATTTTCCGTTTTAAAGAAATAATACGCCCATCCTCAGAAACTCCTTGCACGAGAATTGTATAGGGTGTATCGCTATCTGAGGTATAAAAATCAAAAGAAGCTTCTCCATTATCAGTTATAGGTACACAGGGATTCCAATAGAGAGTCGACCGGTTATCTTCCGATACAGAACTTTGCTTCTCTTCGGTATCATAACAGACCGGATAAAAACGTTTTAACCGCTGATACCCCAAAGGGGATACACGTACTACGTTCCTCACAAGTTCGGGGCGTGTTATTTCTCCCCGTTTTGTCATGATCAGAATAGCCCCGTTTGCTCCTTTCATTCCAAAAACTGCTGCTGACGCATCTTTTATGACTTCTATTTCATCTATTTCATCAATGTTTATATTCCTCACATCTTCAAATGTAGTAGGGATGTCATCCAGGAAAAACAGTTCATTTTTAATCCCACTCAGCATTACACTATCCCCGCTTATATATACTCCGGGAAATCTTTCCAACATGTCCGTCAACGATCTCGGATGGGGAGTCATTAATTCTTCCGCTGTTTTTACCCTTCCCATAAAAGAATGATATACTGATTTACCTATCTTCTTTACTGAATCTGCTTTTACAATGACTTCGTCCAACTGATAACTGTTCATTGCCTGGGCCAAGGAATCAAACCGTTCCTGGTTTTCATTCCGATAAGCATAAGATTTAGCTGAGTTAGCGTTATGGTTGACAACAGAATGTTTGAATGGATAGAATACTTCCGGTTCCACTATCGGCTGGATTGATTTATTACCTCTCTTGCCTGTTGCTCTTATGAGAAAAGTAGAGCCTTCGGGAAAATCAAACCCGGTAAAACAGAATCTACCCAAAGAGTCTGTATGTTGTTTGGCGCTAAAAAGAGATTCTATGCCAAAAATCGAAACTTCAGCATCTGTTTTTGCTTTGCGGCTATAAAAATCATAAGCGATTCCTTTTATTTCAGGAGATACATCAAAACGACCGCCCGGATGTTGATAATTACCGTTTAATAAATTCTTGAGATTGTAGCGTGGCCACTGCTGCCGGTCAGCAGACAAATCGGATTCCCATAGTAAATATGGAGCGATCATGCGGAGACTATCCAAACATACACTGGCATCATCCGTCACCGATACGGAAAAATTCCCTTTCAAAGGTTTTCCTGTCTCATCAAGCAGCTTCATGACAACGTTTACCTGTTCTCTGCGACTATAAGTTGGTTTATCTGTTGTAAACTTTATATCCGGACCTTTTCTTTCATTCGTACACAATAAATGTTGATCTAGAAGATGTAACCGGTCATCCAGTAATAATGTTTGGACTACACCTGCCGGAAAGGTACTGATATCAAATAAATAGCGTTCACGTTCTTTTTCGAGGGCTTCAGCATAAAATACGATTCCACGGCAATGCATGGCCAAATATAACTTTTCTCCTCGTGATAATTTAGCTAAAACGACCGGAGATAAAGCTACTGACAGAATATCATTTTGGTGATTTAAGTCGAACAATGATGCTGTAGCATCCTGCTGTTCATCTTTTATCTTCAATGTTTCAGATATATTTCCTGTAATGACCGGATTTATCACTGGCAATTCGACGTCAAACAGGCAATCCTGATTCAGATTCTCCATAAAACGAGTATAAGCACATAAATGGTAGCTACTCTGCGGAGCAGATATGGGAATTGGCATATAACCGCAATAAATAGAGTCACTCAAACAAACTCTAACCCGATGAATAACCGAATCCAACTGATTGATAAGTTCTACATAGACACATCGACTCACAGTTGCAGGAATGTGTGTAGCTGCATCGACCACATGCGCACGAAACCAAATTGTATCTCCTGCAATATAAGCAGATTTATCTGTATGGAGATAAAGTTTCTCTTGCGGAAATAGCATCAATTGATCTTTAAAGCGATCTTGAATGGAATCAACCAGTGAGGATTGTGCCATACAGGGAAGCAACATTTTGGCGCATAGAATGATAAAAGTAATCAATTTAATTGTTTTCATGTTTACTCTAGTATTATATTAATAGTTAAATGAAAGGAGGCATAAAAGTAGATTGCTTCCTTCGATTCTTTGTACTTTATTTACCAACTTTCAATTATTTATTAAATATTTTGGGTTTTCTAGTTGAAAAACTTAAAAACTTTATTAATGGAAGAAAGAAGGAAAAGTTGTCTCCATAATGACTATAACTATATTTTTCACTACATTTTTGTTTCTTTTCTTAAGTAAGAAGCACTTGAGATGTTTGTTAACATCACCATTTTATTATATCTCCATCGTAGGTTGCATCACCTTCAGGTAAAACAAATCCATATGCACTGTCAGTGAGTCCTTGTACATGTGTATTTATTGTATAGGAATATACTTTAGAACTGCTACATTTGTATATTGGTCTTGTTCTAAATGTTACGGAAAAAAAATCTATGGGACGACTTTTATCAACCGGCTTAAATATATACCTATATACTGGAACAAACTCAGGTTCACCTGGACTAATCTGTTCCGATTGAGGAATATAATAATACAAATAATTATAACCCATCTCTTCTGTTCTTGTATATGTATACGCTGCTGCATTGACAATTATTGGTTCATCCTGCCACTCCATCTTAATCTGACCTGATTGTGGACTTGTCCTAGGGATTTCAACGAGTAAATACCCTGAATCAGTTCTGCAATATTTTATATTAGCGCTCGGAATTTCTGCCGGAATTGGTTCCTCAATGTTAATATTATAATTAAGTTCCTGCCATCCATTTACTAAAACTTCAATCGTTATATTACCACAATCATCCAAAGCTTTTATGTCAAAAGAATATCTATAACCATTACTTACTAGATTACTTGCATTTAAATTAATAAATCCATCCCTATTTCCTTGCACTTCAACATTTCCATATACATATATATCTATGTCAGCTGAGGAATTAAACGACCAATTATCAGCTGCGCACAGATAAAAAGTTGCAGTACTTTTACCTGTCATACTGCTTCCTCCTTCAATCCAATAATCGCCATAGATACCGCGAGTCTTAATCGAATCCTCATTTAAAATTTCATTCACTTCTTCTTTTTCTAACTGGCTGTCAACTACAAATTCGGAACAGCTATAGTTTAAAAGTAGAACTAATAAATAAAAATAATTTTTCATTGTCCTTTACATTTTAATTAAACAAATATTTAAAAAACGTCTAATGCTTTGTCTTTAAAAAATAATATTTTAGGGATACAATTTTAGCCAACTTTTAATTGTATTTTTGTTGAATACATTCTGTGAAAATAAACGAGAAGCTTCTTATATCATCATTCAGTTATAGATCAAATAATAATCAGTACAGGAAATTACCCTTTATTCTTTTCCCTGTATTGGCTGGGGGTCATTTGGAATTCCTCTTTAAAGTGTGAATTAAAATATTTTAAGGTGTTGAAACCTACCATGTAAGAGATTTCATTTATGTTATATTGACTGTTGGTTAGTAATTGCGCCGCCCTTTTTAAACGGATGGACCGGATAAATTGGAGTGGCGTTAAATCGACAATAGATTGCAACTTCCGGTTCAAGTGAGTCTTACTCAGTCCCAGGTCCTTACTTAAATCTTCAATCGAATATTCCGGATTGTCGATGTTCTCTTCTACGAAGTGTAGAGCTTTTCTTACCAATTCCTCATCAAGAGATGTGGTAGTTATGCTGCTAGGAGTTATTTCGATAGTTTTATGGAATAACATTTTCCTGTTTTCCTGTTGCTCAATTAGTTTTTTTATTCGTATACACAATAGCTCGAAACTGAATGGCTTGGAAATATAAGAATCAGCACCGGCCTCATAACCTTCCATTTTTGATTCGTCCGAAGTACGGACCGTTAGTAGGATGAAAGGAGTGTGAGAAGTTTGTATATTGGATTTAACGCGTTGACACAATTCGATCCCGTCCATTTTGGGCATCATCAAATCGGAGATGATTAAATCCGGATATTCCGATAGTATCAATTTTTCAGCTTCTTCTCCATTCGAAGCATCAATGACACGATAGCATTCACTAAGTTGCTCGGTTAAGTAATTGCGGAACTCGTCGTTGTCTTCAACAACAAGGAGTTTTTTTCTATCGTCTTTTTCTTTTGTGTTGGGTATGATGTCGTTTATTTCATTCTTTTCTTCTTTTTCTTCCTGATGATTTTTATCATTGCTTTTAGGCAAATCAACCGGTATATACACTGTAAAAGTACTGCCGATGTTAATTTGCCTGCTCACTGTTATATCTCCGTTATGTAATCTGGCGTATTCTTTAACCAGATGCAGGCCAATACCGCTTCCAGCTGGTGCATTATCGTCTTTTATCTGGTAGAAGCGTTCAAATATATGAGGCAAGTCTTTTTCGTCGATGCCACATCCGGTATCGCTTACTTCTATCATGATGTATTCTTTATCGTTTCTGTCTGCTTTATTCACAGTAAGTTGTATATGCCCATTTTGTGGAGTGAATTTAAATGCGTTAGACAACAAGTTATTAATGATTTTATACATCATATCATGATCGTAATTGATCAGGAGATAATCAACCGATGTTTCTAGGGTGAAATCGATATTTTTAGTAGTGGATAACTCTTTGAATTGTAGATATATATCTTTTATGAATTGTATTATGTTTCCTGTCTTGAATAAAACTTTCTCCCCTTTTATTTCCAGTTTTCTGAAGTCCAGAAGCTGATTAACCAGACTAAGCAGCAGGTGTGCATTTTGATAGATGGAATCCAGCTTCTTCTTCAATACCATATCGCTCTGCTGTTTTATTAACGTTTCGAGAGGAGTTAATATTAATGTTAAAGGAGTGCGGAATTCATGACTGATATTGGTGAAGAATTGAAATTTCATTAGGTCCAGTTTTATTTTCTGTTCCTGTTCATATATCTCTTTTTCCTTGAGTATTTTTTTCTGCGTCCGTCTTTGATATCGTTTTAAAATGTAAATAAAGATAGCTATGCTCAATATGATATAAATGATTATAGCATAAGAAGTAGCCCAAAACGGAGGAGTAATTATAATGGTTAATTCGTAGGGTATTTCTCCCCATACTTTATCATTATTGGCTGTATATACAATAAAATTATATTTTCCCGGGCGGAGGCCGGTGTAAGTAGCCTTGCCCAGTTCATTGCCTGAAATTTCATTCCAATCTTCATCAAAATTCTTGAGCATGTATTTATAGTATGTCTGTGATGGATTAACATAATTCATACCTGCGAACTCAAATGTAATGAAATTCTGATTGTATTTAAGGGTTATTTGCTTGGTTTTATTTATGGGTTCTTTTAATATGATTTTTCCATTATACTTTTCTTCTTCTTTTATGAGGGAATTGAAGATTCTGAATGCTGTTAATACAGGTTTGTTTTTACTATTATTGTAGATGATTTTGTTGGGATCAAAATAATTAAATCCATGTGCTCCTCCAAAATATAATGTGCCGTCTTTGGTTTTAAGAGCTGAATGATCATAGAATTTTCCCCATTGTAATCCATCTGAAATTCCGAAATTTACTATCGAAAAGTTATAAGTATCATTAGATTGAATGGGGGCGATTTTGCAAATGCCGTTCAGTGTTGAAGCCCATATTACTCCATTGTCGTCTTCAAGCAGGGAGGATATTTCATTATTAGGTAGTCCTTCAGTGACGGTGAGCTTATATAATTTGGTTTTGTCCCAAACTCTGATGCCATCTTCGGTAGCAAACCATTCAAGTCCCCTGGTGTCTTTTAATATCCCGAAATATTTAATGTTCTGTTCAAAATCGGGATTGTCAGTTCCGGGAATATACAAGCTGTCTTGTTTGGTATTGTAATAGTAGATACCTTTATCTCCTAGTGCAGCGAATGTTTCATCGTTAATTGGATAGAGGTGATAGATTAGGGTATAGTCTTTTATTTCCGGATATTTATCGGCTAACATATATAGCATTTTTCCACTAACCGGATCGATTTGTCCTACACCGCCTGTCACACTGGCCCAGAATCGGCCGTCTGTATCTTCATAGATGCATCTTGAAATATTTTGGTTCGGATCTTTCTCCAGATTGATTGATGACCTGAGATATTGTCTTATTTGCTTTCCTTCTATACAAAAGAATCCACCCAGATAAGTTCCTACCCATATTCTGCCGCTATGGTCTTTCCTGATAGAGAGACACAGGTCGTTGATTTGTTCTTTAAACAATCGTTCCACTTTCTTTGATTCCGGGTAGAAACGATATAAACCGTCTCCAGAGCCAATTAAGACAGTACCGTCTTCTTCTTCCAGGAAACAGCGTATGGTTTCGTTAGTAATTTGTGTTCCGGTATTAATGGTCTGAATTAGCTGAAACTTTTGCATGCTGGGGTGATAGTAACATAATCCCTGAAAAAGTGTACCTATCCATATGCCATTATTAGGATCTATAAAGAGTGTGTAGATGTCATTGTCCTGTATTCCCCCGTTTATGAGACGCATGCCTGGCAGGTGAGTAACTTCGAATGTTTTGCCGTCAATATATCTTAATCCGGATTTGGAAGTTCCTACCCATACATTTCCATCGTTATCCATGTCCATGCAGGTGAAAAAATTGGATATGCCTTTAATCGTGGCAACTTCTTTCCAGTCTCTGTTTATCCTGTGGTGAAAGTAAACAGCATTGTTATACATCAGCCAGATATTCCCCACAGAGTCAGGATGAATATATATTCTATCGGTAAAGTCGCCTATGATATTCAAAAAACGGGTTTCCTGAAAAATAAATTCGTGAGAGGTATAGTCCCAACAGCGTATTAATCCGCTGCTATATACAATCCAACAGAGATTTTTGTACTGGGTCAGTTCCATCGGGATTCCGTATAGCCTGGTGAAATCACTCTGACCGTCTTCTATCGTAATAAGTTTGCTTTGGGTTGTATCGTAAAAGGTAAATGTATTATCTTCTGTCAGAAACCAGTAGTTCTTGGAATCGTCAATAAAGAGATTCTTCAGATGTTTGGTAATACCCAATGTGGCTAATTCTTCCGATATATTGTAGTTGAATTTGTTGGTATTCAGGTCAAGAAGCAACAGATATCCGAGTTCTTTCATCCATATTCTCCCTTGATTGTCATAATATTCTTTGGTGGGGCGATTATAATTCCATACGTATTTCTGCTTTTTATCATAATGGAAGTATTCAAAGGTCGTTCCATTATAGATGTTCATTATAGAAGCGGTTCTGACAGCAATACGTCCGTCGGGGGTGATGCTCAATCCACGTATCTGATTATCGGACAGGCCATCGACGATATCAATTAGACGGAATTTATATTGATTGATAGCAAAACTGCTTATGCTTAAAAGCAATACTAGGATGGATGACAGATATCTCATTATTAATAGGAATTGGTTTTTCTACTACAAAGAAAACAAAAAAAACGGTATATTCATAGTACTCATTGCCTCATGAGGTAGTACAATTTGAACCATTTCCTTAGCCGGGAACATTACTGTTTATCGAATCGATCAGTTTATGATTCTATATGACATAGGGTTAATTTTATTTATCCGTATCTTTGTAAGTGCTAAAATGCTGTAATCGTTGCTTTAATCATTAAACTCAGGGATGTATTTATGACATTAAAAACAAGAATTTATTTATTATGCTCTTTTCTTTTGGTCGGCTGTAATCAGCCCAAAGAGAAAGTTGAGACTCAAATGACGGAAATTAACAACCCTATCCTTCCGGGATATTTTGCAGATCCTTCGCTGGTGCAGTATGAAGGTAAGTTTTATCTCTATGCGACGGTCGATCCGTGGGGAGCGGATTTTCTGCCGTGCTGGGTTTCCGAGGATTTCCGGAACTGGACGTTTCATCGGTTGAACTGGCCTACGAAAGCGGCTTGTACATCTGCTCTCTCCCATAAAAACATGGTATGGGCGCCTTCTGTTATTCAAAAAGGAGATATGTTTTATATGTATGTATCTGTGGGGTCAGAGGTCTGGTGTGGTAAAGCTGCCCATCCGCTTGGTCCATGGGAAAACGTGTTGGGAGATAAACCCATGATATCGTTTGATACCACTCGCTATTATCATGTAATAGATGCTGAAGCCTTTATTGATGATGATGGAAAAGCCTATCTTTATTGGGGATCCGGTTGGGGATGGACTAACGGTCATTGTTTCGGAGCCCGGCTGAATGACGATATGGCTTCTTTTGCGACAGAACCGGTGGAAGTAACGCCTGCGCACTATTTTGAAGCTCCGTATATGCTGAAACATAACGGTAAATACTATCTGACTTATTCGGAGGGAAAAACAATTGATGATACTTACAAGGTATGTTATGCTGTAGGCGATCATCCACTTGGTACGTTTGAAGAAGCTGGGAATAGTCCAATCCTGACTACAAATAAAGAATTGAAAGTTTATGGTCCTGGTCACCACACCCTGTTTACTTACGATAACAAAACCTATATGTTGTACCATCGGCATCGTTGGCCGTTTTTAAATGATGGGTCGGCCTTCCGTCAGACTTGTTTGAGTGAACTCACTTTCAATGATCCGGAAAATGAAATTAATAATATTGTGCCGCATCATGCCCAGTTATTCCCCGATCTAAACAAGGATGACAGGCAATTCATAAAAGTGGATGAAATCTTATCAAGTTCGGAGCGGAATAAAGACTTTATGGCGAAAAATGTATTGGATGGCAGCTATGCTACACGTTGGGAAGCAACAGATGGCGAAGAAGATTCCTATTTATCAGCCATTTTTAAGGATAGTGCATATATCGATACCATGGAGATTCGTTTTGAATATCCTTGGAAGAGGTATTTCATAAAGGTTGAAACTGCTGATGATAAAAACAACTGGGTGGCAGTTGCAGATTATACGGTCGAGGGGATTGAGGGGTCACCCGTTCATATTCCGATTTCCAAGGTATGCAAATCGGTAAAAATTTCCTTTTTAAATAAACCCGGAGCGGCAAAACCCTCAGTGTGGGAGTTGTTCTTTTACTAAACTTTTCATTGCTATGAGATTAAGAAAAATATGGTTACTTTGTAATTTGGTATGCATTATTCCCGGTGCTTTCGCCCAACAGTTTATTCATCCTGGAGTACTCCACTCCGAAAAATCATTGGAGCGGATAAAGCGTTTAGTTGATCAGAAAGCCCAACCGGCTTATGGTTCGTATGAAATTCTCGCAAAGCTACCGGAAGCCAGGGCCGACTATCAGATGAAAGGACCTTTCGAAATAATAAGCCGGGATGGAAAGTATGGTTACACCAAAGGACCTAGTGAACGTGATTTTAATTCCGCCTATTACAATGCCCTTCTTTGGAAGATAACCGGAAAGAAAGCCCATGCGGACAAATCCATGGAAATTATCAGAGCTTATGCTCGTACCGTTCGGCAGATACCGCCTACTAATGATGCTCCGCTTTGTGCGGGACTGCAGGGATTTATACTGGTTAATGCGGCTGAGATTATGCGCTACACTTATATGGAGACTCATTATCCGAATGGTTGGAGTGAGCAGGATACAGAGTGTGTAGAGGCTATGTTCCGAAAGGTGTTTCAGCCGGTTTTAAGCAAATTCTTTCAAACGGCCCCCTATACTAATGGTAATTGGGGAATTGCGGTAGCTAAAGCGCAACTTTCTTTCGGGGTATTTTTGAATGACCGTAAGCTCTATGATGACGCAATTGACTTCTTTTATCATGGAAAAGATAACGGAAGTCTGCCTAATTATATTGCCGAAAGCGGGCAATCGCAGGAAGCCGGTCGGGACCAACAGCATGTAATGCTTGGTGTCAGTTGCTTTGCTGATATGGCGGAAGTGGCCTGGACACAAGGTGATGATTTGTATGGTGCTTTGGATAACCGCATTATGAAAGGATATGAATACATTGCCAAATCAAATCTGGGGTACGATGTTCCCTTTGTTAAATGGAAAGATATAACCGGAAAATATTCACATCTTTCTACTTTTGGAAAAGAGGGCATGGGGCGTTTCCGTTCGGTTTTTGAGATAGCCTATAATCATTATGTGCTGCGAAAAGGGCTGGAAATGCCCTATACGAAAATCGTTTTAGGTCTTGTACGTCCAGAGGGACCGGGTTTTACTTGCGACAATACCGGTTTGGGCAGTCTGCTTTATTATTTGGGTGATGATTTGAATACCGGAAAAGACAGAGGAAGGATAGAAGAAGATCTTACCCAGTTGAAAGCATGGAACTTCTCTACAGCTTCATATCGGGCAGTCAACGGAGTGATGTCATTGGTCTCTTCGGGGGTTAAACTACAGAAACGTGTTCAGTACGATTCTTCTGCCTATCCCAATATAGTGGTAAAAGCTCCTGGTATTCCGGCATCGGCAAATAAGAAATGGTTAACTTTATCTTATAGTATAAGTGCGGCGCCGGAGTCTTGGGAATTTGATTCGGACAAAGCAATGAAAGTGGGTGAGGATATATATGTATTTAAAATAACAGATGTCCGGTCAAAAAATGGATACTCATTCTCTAAGGCTTTAACGAATGCAACCATGACTCTGGATTTTGGCGATACTTGTGGTGAACCTGTGGTAATTGAATGGGTACGTTCACTTACCAATGCGGAGTTGCAGTCTGTTCAGTAAAACAATCACAAAATATATATATATGAAAAGTCGGTTTAGAATAAGAAAATTCACTTTAGCACGGTTAATACTCCTTTCGCTAGGTTTAATGAATACATTTGCCGCTTTTTCAAAAAGTAAGGATGTTACTTTTTTAGTGAATGGTGTGTCTTGTCAATTGGAGCAAGGTGTTTTGAAGGTTGAATTTGTCACTTCGGATATTGTGAGAGTACAATATACGGGGGAAAATGTATTTAAGGGGAATAGCACAGGTATTTGTATGCCTCATGTTACCCGATCTGTCCGTTTTACCTCTGGTAAGGAGATTGATAGTTGTGTCTTAAAATCGGACAGCCTGATTGTTAAGATTGATTTAAATACTGGTTTTATCTCTTATTTAAATACGGATGGTTCCTTATTGCTTAGGGAAGACGGCAAGCTGCCGAGAGTTGGAGAAAAGAAGGTGATGGAGCATGTCGTATACGACGAACAATCCAAACGTATTGAGAAGACAGCGGATGGAGATAAGGAAGTGAAAAATATTCTTCGTCGTGATACCATAGGTTATACTTGGAAGTACAGGATAAATTTCGACTGGCAGCCTTTAGAGGCTTTATATGGATTTGGCTCACATATGGAGGATTATATGAACCTTCGGGGAAAGGAACTCTATTTGTGCCAGCATAATCTGAAGGCAATGGTTCCGGTGCTGGTATCGACCAACGGGTACGGTTTGTTGTTCGATGCGGGTTGCGGGATGGTATTCAAAGACAATTCGGAAGGCAGTTATGTGGAACTGGAAGCAGCCAAGGAGATTGACTATTACTTTATGAAAGGCCGGACGTTGGATGGGGTAGTGGCTAATTACCGTTTGCTGACAGGTGCATCACCCATGATGCCTCTTCATCTTTTCGGATATATTCAGTCGAAAGAACGGTACGTCAGTTCCGATGATCTGATCAATACTTTAAAAGAATATCGCCAAAGGCAGATTCCTATTGATATGATTGTGCAGGACTGGAACTACTGGCCCAGAGGTCAATGGGGACGAATGAGTATGGACCCGAAACATTATCCTGATAAAAAGAAACTGGCAGATGAAATTCATTCTTTGCACGCCAGATTAATGGTTTCAATATGGCCTAATGCCATGAATTGTCCTCAACACGCTGATTTTAAACAGAAGAATCTACTTCTGCATTCTTCGGCTATTTACGATGCTTTTAATCCGTTGGCAAGGAAGTTGTATTGGAGCTATGCGAAGAATGAGTTTTTTGATAATGGTTTCGATGCTTGGTGGTGTGATGCTTCTGAACCATTGGATGCTGACTGGACTCATATGGGTGATCATTATGGAGATGATAGTCACAAGAGTCGCTGGGAGTTAAATACCAAACTACTGAGCGATGTATTGGGAGCGGAACGAAGTCAGCTGTATTCTTTATATCATGCAATGGGGATTTATGAGAATCAGCGTGCTACAAGTTCAGACAAGCGTGTGGTTAATTTGACTCGCTCCAGTTATGCCGGGCAGCAGCGTTACTCTACTATTACATGGAATGGCGATACCTATGCTTCCTGGAACTCTTTTGCCCGGATG
>ULSG01022801.1_pt1 | contig 40190 bp, 20 predicted proteins | sample 1956191 | NCBI WGS metagenome assembly ULSG01 (sample SAMEA4835703, study PRJEB28245) | human gut metagenome | biome: gut microbiome; material: fecal sample | place: Denmark | collected 2008 | reverse complement strand
TCTTCTCCTTTGTCATCCAAGTCGCTTGCGTCCGTACTTTCGGCCACCGTACTTTCCTCACGCGCGCGGCGCAACAAATCAATGGCACTGTTGATATCGAAAGGTTTGGCCAAATACTCGTACGCGCCCCCTTGAAAAGCGCTCACGGCACTGTCGAGATCACTAAAGGCCGTCATGATGATGACGGGCAATCCGGGATATTTGTTTTTGACAAAGGCAAGCAGATCGAGTCCGCTCATATCGTGCATGCGAATGTCGCTTAAAAGCACCGACGGCGTATCATGTTCAAACGCTTTGACAACGTCGGCTGCCGACTCGAACAATCGAAATGGCATTTGTGCACGCGTGAGCGCCTTTTCGAGCACCCAACGAATGGAACGATCATCGTCAACAACCCAAATCTGTCGCATCTTTGTTTTTCTTGTTTCTATTTAGTTGATCGGTTCGCCCAACGGGAAAAGCAGACTGAAATCCGTGCAGCCCGGTCTGCTGTCGACCTCAATCGATCCTCCGTGCCGCTCCACATAGGTCTGCACGATGGAAAGCCCCAATCCCGTACCGCCGTCGTGTCCCGTGACCAGCGGATAGAAAATTTTTTCACGTATGCGCTTGTCGATGCCCGGTCCGTTGTCGATTATGTGTACATTGACGGCAAGACGATAACGCTTGCGTTGAATCGTGCACTGGCGCGCAATACGCGTTTTGATCATGAGTTCCGCCCGTCCCTCGGCTATCAAGGCTTTTCCTGCCTCGGCCGCATTGCGCATGAGATTAAGAAAAACTTGGATGAGCTGTTCGCGATCCCCCATGATCGCCGGAACCGAGACGTCATAATCGCGAAGCACGGAAAGTCCGGGACCGAATTCAACGCTTACGAGATTGCGCACTCGTTCCAACACTTCGTGCAGATTGACTTCGGTTAAATGGGATTCGCGTCGATAAGGCTGCAACAATCGATCAACGAGCCCCTGCAAGCGGTCGGCTTCGGCAATGATGACTTCGGTGTATTCACGCTGCTCGCGATCTTCAAGCTCGGCTTCCAGAAGTTGTGCAGCTCCTCGGATACCCCCGAGCGGATTTTTCACTTCATGAGCGAGATTACGCAAAAGCGAACGCGTTGCCTCCCCCATCCCCGCTTCCTGCTCTTGACGCACGCTATCCATCGCCTTTTGCACTGGAACGATTTCAAGCAACACGCTGCTTTCGCTCTCGGCTATGCTCGAGAGCATGATTTGAACGGGTTCAGGGTCAGCCAGTGGACGGCGCAGTTCGGTAACGGCCGTATAGGGAACAAGCTTTTTGTCTTTATCGGAAAAACGCTCTGCCCACTCACGCACATGGGCGATCAATAGTCCGATGTCCGTGCCTTTGAGATTACGCCTTGAGCATCCGATCAGCATTTCTGCTGCGGTGTTGCACCACAGCACACGGCCATAACGGTCGAGCACCACGACACCCGTGGATAACAAATCTGCCGCAGCCTGAAGCCGGGCGTAAAAACTGCTGCTGCCTCGGCTCATATTTGGCGACTCCTGCCGACACTCGTCTAAGAAACCGTCGCACGGGCATCCCGAGATAAATTCGCCTCGGGATGCCGTACAGACAAACCTAATCAACGCCGGTCGAAATCAGAACACTTGGCCGGCGTCTGACGCCTATGCATCAGCAAGCGAAATACATCTCGTATTCGAGCGGATGCACAGCGCAACGATAACGATCCACCTCGTGGCTCTTGAGCGAAAGATAGGCGTCAATCAGATCGTCGCTGAAAACGCCGCCGCGGGTAAGGAACTCACGATCCTTGTCGAGGTATTCGAGAGCCTGACTCAGTTCGGCGCAAACCGTCGGGATCTTGGCGTTTTCTTCCGGCGGCAGGTCGTACAGATTCTTGTCGGCGGGTTCGCCCGGATGAATCTTGTTCTGGATGCCGTCAAGACCGGCCATCAACATCGCCGAGAAGGCGAGATAAGGATTGGCCGTCGGATCCGGGAAGCGGACTTCGACGCGGCGAGCCTTGGGACTGGCCACGTGGGGAATGCGCAGCGAAGCCGAACGGTTGCGAGCCGAGTAGGCAAGCTTCACGGGAGCTTCAAAGCCCGGCACCAAACGCTTGTAGGAGTTGGTGGTCGGGTTGGTGAAGGCGTTCAAGGCTCGAGCGTGCTTGATGATGCCGCCGATGTAATAGAGGGCTATTTCGGAAAGACCGGCGTAACCGTTGCCGGCAAAGAGGTTCTGATCCTCCTTCCAGATGGACTGGTGCACGTGCATACCGGAACCGTTGTCACCGAACATGGGCTTGGGCATGAAGGTAGCGGTCTTGCCATAGGCGGCTGCCACGTTCCAGATCGTGTACTTCATGATCTGCAACCAGTCGGCGCGCTGCACAAGCGTGGAAAAACGCGTACCGATTTCACACTGACCGGCAGCACCCACTTCGTGGTGGTGCACTTCACAGGGAACCCCCTGCTGTTCAAGCAACGTCACCATTTCGGCGCGAATGTCGGAGAGCGTATCAACCGGCGGAACCGGGAAGTAACCGCCCTTAAACGGAGCGCGGTGGCCAAGGTTACCGCCTTCGTATTCAATCTTGCTTGCCCACGGACCTTCTTCGGAGAAAATCTTGAAAAAGGTGTTCTGGGGTTCGTTGGCAAACGTCACGCCGTCAAAAATGAAGAACTCGGGTTCGGGACCAAAGAAAGCCTTGTCACCGATGCCGGTGCTCTTGAGATAATTTTCGGCACGGCGTGCAAGAGAACGGGGATCACGCGCATAGCCCTTGCCGGTATCGGGCTCGAGAACATCGCAAGTCAAAATGAGAGTGTTCTGTTCACGGAACGGATCCATGCGGGCCGTTTCAGGGTCGGGCATCAGAATCATGTCGCTCGCTTCAATGCCTTTCCAGCCGGCCATCGACGAGCCGTCAAAGGCCTGTCCGTCTTCGAAAGTGTCTTCGGTGAGCTGATGGGCAGGCACGGTCATGTGCTGTTCTTTGCCGCGGGTATCGGTCAAACGATAATCAACGAACTTGACATCGTTGTCTTTAACCATCTGCAGAACGTCTGCGGGCGAGGTCATGATTGATTTCTCCTAGATTCGGAAATGGTTTGTCTGTTGATCTTGGCGGCATCGAACCGCCCAATCAATCAAAAGCAAATTTCATGCCAATTTTCACAGTCCCGTAAAACAGCCCTTGAGAGCGTGAACCACGGCATGTACGCACCAAATTGTACGGTCTTGCGCACCCGTTTGGTGCATTGACATTCGGCTGTGTTACAAAACGGTGCGCTGGAACAACCACACATCGCGCAATTTTTCCAGCCATTTCATGGCCTTTTTCTATGGAAACGAATACAATGGCACTCCCTTTACGGGGGTGTTCCGGTTTCGACGGGGTGTAGGACGCCGTACGGTGCATGCCGAGGTCTAGTCTCCTCGCTAAACAACTAGAAAAAAATAAACGCCAACAACGAGCGTTTCGCTCTCGCCGCTTAATGCCGCGAGCGATGCACTGAGTGGTTACAGGCTCAGGTCGGGTAAAACCGGCAGCATCGTCATTTCACTGTGACTGGAAACGAACGGAGCCGTGACGTTTGTTTCGAGATCCAAGCGGCTGGCCGTCTGAAGGCCCGTTTAACGGCAGGGCAGACGGTAAGAACTCAAAATTGTTGAACTAAGCATGTAGATCCGACGGAAAAATCGCTTCGGACGCGGGTTCAATTCCCGCCACCTCCACCAAATTCAAGTCCCGGACGCTAAAAAACGTCTGGGATTTTTTTCATAGTTTGATTTGATATCAAACTAAATTTGAATTTTAGTGTGCCGCCCTCTCCAGTTGTGCACTGATTTTCCGCATAAGATCTTCCAAAGTCTCTATCTCATCAACCGACAAAGCACCCCGGACAGCTTGATCCATGCGCTTGGAAATGGCCTCAAATTTCTGCCGGCAAGCGTTCCCTTTATCAGCCAGATCAACCAGACAGGAACGGCCATCAAGCGTATTGGCGCAACGCAGGACATAACCAAGACTTTCGAGTTTCTTGACCAACACGGTGACGGTTGCTTTCGTGCGATGCGAGCGACGAGCCAAGTCCGTCATACTGGTCGGCCCCTGCCGGTAGAGTACATTGAGAATATCGCCGTGCGCCGAATTGATGTCGTCAAACCCTTCCTGTTTCATTGTCTCAGTCAGTCGAGCTTTCAAAGCTCGAGACAATCGTGCGGTCAACTGCCCGACATTGTTTGGTTCAGATGATTCAAGTGGAATCTCGTGCACTTCAGGCTCATCACCTGCCTGAAGGCCCGTTAATTTAGTTAGATATCGAAGGATTGCCATAAAATCATCTCCTCGAGCACCGCTTCTCCGTGTCGTCTTAGTTTACCGAAAGACAGATACATGCATTCATTCATATTCATGTTCCATCCATTCCTGAACCGCCATTTAGCACTTCAGGATTTTTGCGGGCACAATTCTTCTTGTGTCGTCGTTTCTTTAGCTTCTGAGGTCGCAGCATGTCGTATCGGTCAATGCGAGTTGTTGCCAAACAGGTTGTCGGCTCCCCGTACAGCCCGCGCCCTCATGCTGTCTTCATCAAGACGACGCTTTCGGTGATGGCCTTCGCATGTGCACTGTCGGCCTGGTCGTTTGATGTCAGAGTCGACGGTCTGCAAGGAGAGCCCAAGGACAATGTTGAAGCACTTCTGACACCGATTCGTGAAAAAGCCTCTCCTCCACGCAAGCACACCTATCGGTCTCAGGTCGATAAGGCCATCCGCCGAGGGCTTGAAGCGTTGGGCTATTACCAGTACGAAATCCGTTACCGCTGGGTCAAACCCGATTCCGCGCAGACTCAGGCACAAGCATCTTCCGACAAACCGTCGACAACTGATGACAATACTCCTCAGCCTCAACCCAACGTCGATCCGACCTCCGACAAAGCGAGCAAAAATACCGCGCGCAAAGAAAAGACGTTGCTCGTTGCCCGCGTCAAGCTCGGTGAACCGGTGCGTATCACAAGCGCCACGTTGACCATTGAAGGCGAAAAAAACACTCGACGCTCACACTTTCGTCGCCTGCAGCGTCGACTACCCAAGCCCGGCACGCAGCTCAACCACGGCGAATACACCGACTTCAAGGCTGCGGTAGAACGCACCGCCATGCGGTACGGGCACTTTGACGGCACATTTATTCAAAGCGAATTATTAGTCGATGCAGAGAAGAACGAAGGTCAATGGCTGTTGGTATACGATCCCAAAGAGCGCTACAAATTTGGAGATGTGGACTTCACGGGTAGCCAGATTCGCGAGTCGATCCTGCAAAACCTCGTTCCGTTTGAAACCGGCGAACCCTATTTGTCCGACGACGTTGCCGAACTCAATCGCAGACTCTCAGCCACCGGCTGGTTCAATTCCATCGTCGTGACCCCCGACATCACCGCGGGTCGCAAAAGCAATGACAAGCAGTTGCCGGTACACGCCCGCGTCTCGCCCAAAGTCAAAAATTCCGTGGAAACAGGACTCGGGTACTCCACCGACGTCGGACCCCGAGGGCGCCTCATCTGGAAAAAGCCATGGTTAAATGATTCGGGTCATAGTCTTGAGGCTGCAGGTGACATCTCCAAGCTTGAGCAAATGCTTGACCTCACCTACAAACTGCCACTTGAGGAAAATGCATTGGAGCAGTTCTGGATGTTCGGCGGAGGATACAAGCACGAAGACTTGAACGACACCAAAGCGGACTCTCTGACTTTTGCCGCCACTCGACGCTGGGATCTCTACGAAGGCTGGCAAAAGGGCATTGCGCTGAAGTTCCGACTCGACGACTTCACTCAGGGGTCGCTTGACAACAAGACCATGATGGTCTACCCCGAGTTTTCACTCTCGCGTACGCGAAGCCGCAGAGGCCTGATGCCCAGGTGGGGCGACTCTCAGCGTTACACTATCGGCTATGCCAACCAAATGTGGGGTTCGGACATTGATGCGCTGATGCTTGAAGCGCAATACACCTTGATTCGTACGTTCGCCCGCAAGCATCGCTTCGTGCTGCGCTCTCACCTCGGATGGATCGAAACGGGCGACTTCAACGACGTTCCGCCGGATCTGCGCTACTTTGCCGGCGGTGACAGAAGCATTCGCGGCTACGACTACGAATCAATTTCGCCCAAGGATGAAAACGGCGATCTGACGGGTGCTTCAAAAATGATCACCGGCAGCATCGAGTACCAGCTGCGCGTCAAGGGCAAATGGTGGGGAGCCGTCTTCTTCGACATCGGCCGAGCTGACACAAACTTTGAGTTTTCCAACCTGAAAAAAGGCGCAGGCATCGGCGTGCGCTGGGAATCGCCTCTCGGTCCGATCAAGCTTGACATTGCAAAACCGGTGGGCGACTCCGAGGAAAACGGTATCCAGTTCTACATCGGTTTGGGGCCTGAATTATGAGATGGGGCAAACGACTACTGATCGGAACTGCTTCGGTGCTGGTTGTGCTTGCCGCCGTGCCCGGAATTTTGCTCGGCACCGATACGGGCCTTCAGATCATCAAAGGTACACTTGAAAAAACCGTACCGGGCCTGAAAATCGAGTCGCTAAGCGGCTCCGCCTTCTCTCTTAAAGCCGACAATTTGCAGTACACCGCGCCCGGTCTGACGTTTCGCGGAAATGTTTCGTGGAGCCTGGACGCCTCCAAGCTCCTGTCTCGGCGTGTGGATCTTAATGCCTTTGAACTGTCTGAAGCCACGCTGCGAATCCGAACGCAGGAAATGGCGTCGTCGGCTTCAACTCCGCCCCCGGAACCAACAACTCAACCGACCGACAAAGCGCAAACGTCGCAACTGAAAACACCGGTTGCCGTGATTGTCGATCGCGTAACGATCAAAAACTTGCAGGCTGACATTAACGGCAACTTAGTGAATGTGGGGCTTCTGCAGACACAGGCTGTTTGGACACAATCCCGCATCGACATCGATTCCGTTCTCCTGCGGGATTCGAGTTTTCAGTCAGCCGAAACACCTCCTTCCGACGAATCCATCGGCTCAGCCCTTAAGCGCACTTTTTCAGAAGTTATCGTGCCGACGATTCCGGCCATTGAGCTTCCGCTGGATTTAAATCTGAAGCGTTTCGAACTTTCGAACTTCACGATCAAGGGCAACCCCGATCAAACTGTTGACTCGGTTACCTTTGCGCTCACTGCCCAAAACGGGGCCGTGGCACTTGAAAACATTGCCGCCCGCGCCATGGGCGCCGAACTCACAGGCGCCGTGACGTTAGGATTGGACGCACGGCACAAAATGACGCTTGATCTTAATTTGTCCGCGCTCGTTGCCCGCGAAGCCATCCCGACGGGAGTCCTGCCCACGATTGCCGAACCGACGACAGAAGAAATCGAAAACTTTTACGAGCGCTTAAAAGATGTGCGTGCCGAACGGCTCAAAGCCGCGCAAGAACGCCGAGCCAAGCGCAGAGCTCAAGGAATCGAGCCCCGTAAACAGGTTGACGCCAAAACACTCACGAGAGAAGAAAAACGCGAGCTGCGACGTAAAGCGCAAGCCCGACTCAAGCGCCGCATTGAACGTTGGCGCGACAGCGTGCGCGGTCTACTTCCCAAACCCGAGCCTCAGCCTCCGGTAACCATAAACTTAACACTCTCAGGCCAAGGCTCCTTAAACGACACCCTCTCTCTTTCAGGTCGTATTGAAAACGTCCCCGGCGTACAAGGTGCCTCTTTTGTCTTGACTGCGTCTCCGACAAAGCTCGGCCTGCCTCTTTCAGCAGAGATTCGTGCCGACAAAGTGGAAATTTCCGGCGCCATCGTCAACGCCGTGGATGTCAATCTCTCCGGCAAAGCCGTTGACTACGCTCTCAACGCCACCGCCAAAGCGCTTTATCCCGTTGATGAGAAACACAGCATCACAGCGGATGTCGTCATACGAGGCAAGGGGTCCGAAGTCGCCTCCCATCTCACGGACTTCTCAATTCTGTCCAACGTCGGACGCGTTCAAATTGACGGGCAAGCCAATTGGGAAAAGAACGTTCGTTTCGCCGCTGCTTTAAATCTTTCCGGCCTCAACACCAAAGAAGTTCTCCCTCAGACGCCCTTGACAGTGGACGGCAGTTTCGTGATCTGGGGAGAAAGACAAAACGGACGATGGAAAGCCAAATTGCAGGATCTCACGGTTCTTGGGGAATTACGAGGGCAATCGTTGGCGCTCACCGGCGCGGTCGAATCTCACGGCAACGGCATTGTGGAAGCCCCTGAACTCTACTTTGCTGTCGGCAACAACACGTTTGAATTCTCAGGTAAGGCAGACTTTGCCAAAGACGTACCGGAACTGGACTTCAAGACCAAAATTGACGCGCCCGATTTCGGTTTGGTCGATCCCAACCTGCTGGGCTCAGTCAAGGGCACATTGGCCGTGACGGGGACCACGCGGCTACCCGTCATCAACGCCGATCTGACGGCACGCAACATCGACTATTTCGGCACAACACTTAAGCGCGGCCATCTGACCGGCCGCATGCGTTCGCGCGACGTGGTTTCCGGTCGACTGACACTGCAGCTTACCGACTTCAAGACGCAAGGCGTCGACATACGCAAAGCGACGATTGAATTGCGTGGAAACGAACTGCGGCACAACCTGACCGTGCACACGGAAGGCACACCCATTTCCGTTGACGCCAAAATCTCCGGCATTTACGAACGCATGCTCGGCAATTGGGCGGGCGCGCTTGCCGAACTCAAAGTCAAAACCGCCTACGGCCCCGTCACGCTTGAAAAACCAATGCGCCTGGCTTACGTGCCCGATCTCAACCGAGCCAATGTCAGTAAAGCATGCCTGGCTCACACTCATGCACGACTGTGTCTGGAAAACGATCTCAAGATTGATCTCACAAATCGAAGCGATCTGCGCATTCTGATCGGTCTTCCGAAATTCGATCTGGCTTTCATCAAGCAATATTTCCCGGGACGCTTTGTTGCTGACGGCATCATCAAGGCCAACGCTGACGTGACGTTGCCGGCAGGTCTTTCTGAACTTCCCCGCGGCCGCGTTACTGTACGAGCTCAGGACATCAGCACCAAGTACCGCATGGATCTGAGCGACCTGAAGGTGGGCTTCAATTCCGTTCAACTCAGCTTTGCCAACGCTAAAGACAGCATCGAAGGCAACTGGAAGATTGACATCAAAGATAACGGCGACATTGAAGGTTCACTTCGCATGAGCGACCTCTTCAACACCCGCACCGTCGACGGAACACTGAAGTTTGTCGCAGTGGACGCCACCCTCGTCAACTCCTTCCTCTCACCGGGAGAATCCGCCGAAGGTCAATGGTTCGGCAATTTGCGCTTTGCGGGAACGCTGGAAGAACCTCTGATTTATGGACGAACCGGACTTTTTAATGCCAAGCTTGACTCAACTAAGCTTCCCTTCGAAATGTTGCCCAGCGACATCAAACTGACCTTTAACGGCAACTCCTCCACCCTCGAAGGGCACCTTAAAACACCTCAGGGTGAAGTCGCTCTTAACGGATCAGCCGATTGGCGCACTATCGGTGAAGGCAAAGCGATCGTGACCACCAAAGGAAGCAATTTGCGCGTGACCTTACCTCCTGACATTGAGTTTGACCTCACAACCGATGTGACCTGCGAGGCAAGCAGCGATCTGATTAAGCTTGACGGCGCCATTTCGATTCCCTGGGCTAAAGTTTTCGTCAGCAAACTACCGGCTTCTGCAGTTGACGTTTCCGACGATGTTGTTCGTCTGGACCGTCCTCGTGCCAAGAAAAAAGCGGCCGGCAAGCCCATACCCATAGAAAGCAATCTTCGCATTCACATTGGAGATGATGTTCGTGTTGAAGCCATGGGCCTTAAGGCCAGACTCACCGGAAACCTCAATGTAATTCAGGACAAGGGAACACTCGGTTTAACCGGTCAAATCAGCGTTCCAAGCGGTAGCTTCAAGGCTTACGGACAAGACTTACTCGTTCGCCGAGGTGAATTCCATTTCGTGGGGGCTGTGGCCAATCCTCTTCTTGACCTGGAAGCCATTCGCAACCCGGATCGCACGGCCGATGATGTGATTGCAGGTATTCGTGTGACTGGCTCGGTTGATTCTCCGCAGGTCGCCGTCTTCACCGACCCTGCCAAATCCGAGACCGAAGCTTTGAGCTATCTGATCCGCGGTGAAGGTCTTGATCCTTCCGGCGACTCGGACAACACCATGATTACCTCCGCCCTCATTAATCTTGGCCTGAGTCAAGGCAGTCATGTGTTCGAATCGCTTGGCGACGCAGTCGGCATCAGCGGCCTCGGATTTGAAACCGAGGGCGTCGGCGACAGCTCGCAGCTGGTGGTCTCTGGCTACGTGCTGCCGGGCCTCAAAGTGAAGTACGGCGTCGGGATTTTCGATTCGCTTGCCACGCTCACGCTTCGTTACCGCGTCATTCCCAGGCTCTATGTGGAGGCCGTCAGCGGCGTGGATCAAGCGCTTGACCTGCTCTATTCGTTTGAGTTCTGACAAGTTTGCGGGACAGTTGTCTTGCCGCCACGTCAAAATGCGTAATAATATTACGCGTAATAATATTGCGCTTTATTTTTTGGTGTCGGATGCCTGCTATTTCCAAAAATACGTTTTTCGGCCGCAAACGCGAACTCCTTCAGCTACAACGGCTCCGCTCCGTCGTCAGGGGCAAAGCCATCAGTCGTTTTGTCGTTGTTTCCGGCAGGCGACGCGTCGGCAAAACTCGTCTCATCCTGGAGGCGCTGCCGTCTAGCGAGGACATGCCGACAATCTACGCCTACATCAATCCTCACCTGAATGCCGCGTCGAATCTCGAAGATTTTTCAGAAAGCCTGCGAGAATGCTTCGGTTGGCCCCGTCCTCGGCGTTTTCTCAACTTCGAAGATGCGTTGCTGGAAGTTTTCGAAGTGGCAAAGCAACGTCCTGTCACTTTGGTGTTCGACGAATTCCAGAACTTCGGTCGCGTTGAGCCGAGTTTCTACGGCACTTTGCAAAAGCTCTGGGATTTGCACCACGAAAAAATGCAGTTGCTTCTTGTTGTCTGCGGCTCCGTTGCAAGCTCTATGCGCGAAATCTTCGAGAACGGTCAAGCACCACTTTTTGCCCGCAACAACGCCGTGCTTCACGTTGAGCCGTTCCTGCCCGATCTCGTCAAAACCATTTTCAGGAGCTACTGTCCGAACTTCAGAGGTGACGACCTTTTGGCGCTCTACGCCTTCACCGGCGGTGTTGCGCAATACATTCAAAATTTCTTGCCGATGGGCGCCTTTACGCTACAAGATATGCTGCACTTAGGCGTCGAAGAAAATTCCGTCTGGCTTTCCGAAGCTCAGCTCATGCTGGCCTCCGAGTTCAAAGGTTCCGCGCAAACTTACCACGAGATCCTTCGACGCATTGCCGCCGGTAAGAACAAACGCGCCGACCTTATCAGCACCTTCTCAATAGACGTATCAGCCCATTTGTACCAGCTCCAACACGAATACGCTCTGATCGAGTCTCTGGAACCGGTCGGGCAAAACGGCGCCAAGCGTCAGCGCGTCGCGTACGAACTCAACGACGAACTGCTGGATTTCTGGTTTACCTTCATCCTGCCCAACCAGCGAATTCTGCAGAGCCACAACACGCAGGCCATCCGGCAGTTGATTCTGCGCGATTATCCAAATTGGTCGGACCGCGTGCTCGAAAGATTGTACCGTCGTCATTTCCGCAACCTCGGCCTGTTTACTCAAGTTGGGCCCTGGTGGGATCGTAACGGCACCAACGAAATTGACTGCGTGGCGATCGACGATCTCAATCGAACCGTCTGTTTTGCGGAAATCAAGCGTAATCCGGCCAAAATTCACCTCTCGGCATTGAAAGATAAAGCACGCGTCTTTCTGTCCTTCAATCCGGCCCTCGAAAGCTATCAGCCACTTTTCCTGGGCCTATCCACCGACGAACTTGGCTTGGACAAAAAACTGCCGTTCGAAAAATAGAGAGCAAAAGCCGCCGCTTCGGCTCTCCGCTGAAACGACGGCGTTGACTCGCTGAAAGATTCGATCAGGCCTTGTGTTCGGCCACCAGATCGTCAATCTTCTTGGGAGGTTCTCTCAATTCCTGAATGCGCTTGGTGCGTTCGATATTGTTGATGGCGTGAAGCAGAGCCAATGCGGCCGATTCGATCACGTCGGTCGACAAGCCCATGCCGTGGAAAACGCGTCCGTTGTAATCGACCGTAATGTTGACCTGACCGAGGGCGTCCATGCCGGCACCGTTGGCCGTGATTTCAAAGCTCGTGAGCTTGCAGCGCACGCCCGTCAAACGCGTGATGCAGTTGTAGACCGCATCCACCGGACCGTTGCCGATGCTCGAGTCCGTACGGGTACGCTTGCCGACTTGCAGTCTCACCGTGGCCGTTGCCGTCATGTCGCCGCTGCCGCTCATCACATTGAGGCGATCAAGGCGATACGTATCGTCATCGTTTACGCCCTGCTTGGTGAAGAACACCAGAGATTCAAGGTCATAGTCAAACACCTGGCCCTTCTTGTCGGCAAGCTTCAGGAAGCGGGCGTAGATATCGTCAAGATCGTAATCTTTTTCCGTGTAGCCGAGATTCTGTAGGCAGGTGCGAATCATATGGCGGCCGGAGCGCGCCGTCATGCGCATATTGTTGCCCTTAAAGCCCACGCTTTCGGGCGTGAGGATTTCGTAGGTCTGGCGATTCTTGAGCACGCCGTCCTGATGGATGCCGGAGCTGTGCGCAAAGGCGTTCGAACCGACGATGGCCTTGTGCGGCGGCACGGGTTCGTGGCAGATCTTTGCAACGAGCGAAGACGTTCTGGCGATGTTCTTCATCACGATGCCGGTCTTGAGACCTTCGAAGTAACCGTTGCGAACGTTCAAAGCGGCGGCCACTTCTTCCAGCGACGTGTTGCCGGCGCGCTCGCCCAAACCGTTCATGCAGCATTCGATCTGACGCGCGCCCATCTGCACAGCCGTCAGCGAATTGGCCGTTGCCATGCCCAAGTCGTTGTGGCAGTGAACTGAGAGCACAGCTTTGTCGATGTTGGGAACACGGTTGAAGATGTTGGTGATAATGCCGCCGAATTCCGTCGGAAGTGTGTAGCCCACGGTATCGGGAATGTTGATGGTCGTGGCGCCCGCATCAATGGCGGCTTCCACCATGCGGCACAGTTCGTCAATCGGGGTGCGGCCTGCGTCTTCGCAAGAAAATTCCACGTCGTCGGTGTAGTTACGAGCAAGCTTCACGGAGGCCTTGGCCATTTCGACGATGTCGTCAAACGACTTGCGCAGTTTGTCGCGCACATGGATCGTACTTGTGGCAATGAAGGTGTGGATGCGGAAGCGTTCCGCGACGCGAAGCGCTTCGCCGGCCGCTTCAATGTCCTTGGCAACGCAGCGCGACAAACCGCAGGGGATCGTCTTTTTCAGTGTGGCGGCAATCTGGGAAACGCTTTCAAAGTCACCCTTGGAAGAGATCGGGAAACCGGCTTCCAAAACGTCGACGCCGAGCTCTTCGAGCGCCAACGCAATCTGCAGCTTCTGACGTGCCGAAAGACTCTGCGGCAGCGCCTGTTCACCATCGCGAAGCGTGGTATCAAAAATAATTATCCGATTGTCGCTCGACATTTGCAAAACTCCCTGTATTGAAACTGATCTTTACTTGCAAAAAGCAAGTTTTTGAAAGTTCAGGTCACTCTACTCTCTTGCCGTTTTGCAGTCAAGATATTTTGCAAAAATCAAGACTGTTAATTTTTTATCCTTTTGATTTTTATTGATTTTTTATTTTAATAAAGATGTTATTGCAAATACCGATGTTGCGCAAAATCACAAATTTTGTGATTTTTTAGGTTTTCGAGATTACGCAGAATGCAAGGCCTGAACCTCTTCGAAATCTTCCGTTTCGCTATTCCACAAGGCAAGACAAGCGCGTCCAAGGTCATAGTAAACGGCATGCAGACACAGGCGCCCGGCCTGTACCGGCTCATGTACCCAGTCGTACGAGAGCAAGTTTTCGATCGACAGCAGAACAGCCCCCTCCTCGCACAGGCGGCAACGCATGCGTGAGTCAATCCCGGGATTTTCGTGGTCAATGCGCCGAACAGCAGGAAGCGCCAGCGACACCCAACGCGAGATGAATTCTTCGGAGCGAATTTTTTCCGGATTGAGCAATCCGTGAATACCGCCGCAATTGGAGTGTCCCATCACGACGATGTCATGCACCTGAAGATGCTTGATACCGTATTCGATGGCCGCGATCACCGCGTCGTGTTCGCCCGCGGAGTCCTTGTCCGGAACAATGGCGGCAATGCTGCGGACCACGAACAGGTCGCCGGGCTTGCATCCGAGAATGATGGCCGGATCGGTTCTCGAATCGCAGCAGGCAATGACGAGCGTTTTGGGACTCTGACCGTGTGCCAGCTGCTCGAAAAACTCTTTGTCCTTGAGCAGGTATTCGTTGCGAAAGCTATGAAATCCTGTGATCAGTTCATGAAATCTCGCCATATCGTCAATCTCTACTCTTTACCATCTAAAAACAGTCTGATTTCTCTCAAAAACTCCTGCGGACACTCTTCCTGCGGCGAATGACCGCAGTCAAGCGCGCGTCCGGTCACAACAGTCGCCTTATCGCGCCACGTCTGCACCACGTCATAAAGCTTGCCGACCGTGCCGCGCGCGCCCCAGAACAGATGCAAAGGCGCTTCAATGCGTTTGTCCGCATCAGCTTTGTCGTCGGCAAGATCAATCGTTGCGGCGGCACGGTAGTCCTCGCAGATGGCGTGAATCGTTTCCGGATTACGGTAGCTGCGCAGATATTCTTGGAAAACATTTTCTTCAAGGGCCCCCTCAATCTTGAGCTGACCTTTGATATGGTGCCGCAGGAAGTATTCCGGATCAAAGTTGATGAGCTTTTCCGGGAACGGTTCTGGCTGAATCAGGAAGAACCACCAGAAATAGCGCGAGGCAAACTCCTTGTCAGTGCGTTCGTACATCGTAGCCGTCGGCGCAATATCGATGAAAACGGCCTTGCGCACCAGCTCGGGCCAATCAAGCGCAAAACGATGCCCCACACGTCCGCCTCGGTCATGTCCTACGAAGTCACATTGTTCAATCCCAAGAGACTGAAGCAACAATTGCAGGTCGCGCGCCATTTCTCGCTTGCTGTAGGGACGGTGATCGGGCGTACTCTCCGGCTTCGTGGAATCGCCGTAGCCGCGCAGATCCACCAGGATGACCTTGCGATCTTGTGCCATCGCCGGGGCTACTTTACGCCAGATCACATGCGTATGCGGGTGCCCATGCACCATCAGTAGCGGCGTCTTGTCTCCTCCGCCTCCCATGGCTACGCGCAACGTGATGTCATTTAATAGTTTGACATCAAATAATTCAAAACCGTCGACAAAGGCGGACTTACCTCGTGACACGATTCCGGTGCACGGCATCATCAATCTCCTTACGGTTTCCTTTCCGTCCAGTTCTTGGCGTCAAACATACTGCCCTCAACCTGCCAGAGCTGCTCGATCAGATAACCTTCTCCGCGAGACTTCCCCGAAATGAAGACGCGCGGCAACGGCGGCTCAACCCCCGTCCAAAGCGACGCCGCTTTGGCTGCGGTCATCGGCGTTGCATCCGTCTTGAATTCCCCTGTTTGACCGGCCTTTTTAATCATGAGCAAAGCATTGGATCGCGTCGGCTCCCGTCCCATGCCGGTATCATTGAAAAGTTTGCTATAGGCGGGATCGTCGCCGGCAGAATGGTCGCTTGCGAGAACCACCGTCGTGTTGTCCCAAACGCCTTCTTTTTTCATCCAATCAAACCAGCGGGCAAGCGCTTTGAGTGCGCACGTTTCTGTGGCCAAATGCGCCAACGGCACGCCATCGGCCCCGATCTCCCGTTTGGGATTGGAGACAATACGGCACACGCCCGGATCCATGAACCACGGCGTGTGCGTAAGTTCCGTGTCGATGAACTTGAACGTGTTCTTTTGCGCCTTGGCGTTGGACAATTCAGGCAACTGCTCAAAAAGCGCCCAATCCTTGAGAGCTCTGAGTACCAGCACCTCGTTCTTATCTCCGAGGAAACTTTCAAACCAACGGCCGTTGCGATAAATCTGATTTTTGGCACTCCACGGCACCGCGGAATAAACCGAAACGGCAAGCAAGAACTCGTCGGTATTGCCTCGGCCGATCTTGAGATTGTTGCGTTCGATATAGCGATCGGTATAGGCGTCGCTCAGATAACGAAGTCCCAACACATCGTGGTTGGTGTACTTGCGCAAACGCATCTCTTCGAGCCAATTGCGCTCGTACAAAGCCACATCCCAACTCTCGCCCAGACGATTGACAAACTTGGCGTACCCCCGATTGATTTTTTCGGCAACGGGGTCGCTACCCTGCGCATTGATGGCAACCGGCGTGCAATCGTAACCGCACAAAATGGAAGCGATGCCGGCATTGGTCGAAGGGCCTGCCGCAAGCGTATCGGGATACCACACAAAACCTTCCAGATCATGCCTGAGTTCCGGAGCATCTTTGAGGATCCGTTCCATATGGGTGCCCGTAAAGGCATCCATCATGACAACAACAATGTTTTCTCCTGTCTTGGAAAAACCGAAGAGTCGATCGTTATAGTCCGGGATCTCGTCGGCAGCCGTTTCCCGCTGCGCTGCATCGCTGTGCCATTGACCTCGGCTCTGCCACAAAAGGTAAGACCCGTTGATGAGCGAGCCCACAATGCACAGCACAAAGACACTCTTGATCCAAATCGTATGCCCGGTACGAATGAGCCAGACATACGCCCCGAACACCGCGGCAATCACGGCAAAGTCGGTAAAGAGATTGGCAGAGCGGAAAAGCGCCGCCGGATTGCTGATCTGGAAGGCGTCGATCGTCCCCGTATCTAGCGGAAGCAGGAATGCGTAAACGGTAAAAAGAATCGTCACCGCCCCCAGGAAATAGCCCGCAAAATTGCGTGCTCCGGAAAGACTTGCCAAAAAAGCAAAAATCCACACGGCAACACCGATGCCGGCGCACCACAAAAGCGACTTTGCGAGCACCACGTCGGGAGTTGAAAAAATCTCCACGGCCGTGCAATAGGCCTGAACCGGCAGATAGGCCGCCAACAGCAGCGTGATCCAGATACCCGCCGGCGCAAGCAGCGTTTCGGCCGGCTTGGTGGAACGCGCACTGTGCGCTTCGCTGTAGAGGAACCGACGCAGATCAACGCCGGCGTGCAATACTCCCAACGCAGGGATCAGGAAGAGAAAACCGGCGCTCAAGGCAAAGCTCTTGCGATTGGCTCCGACAAAGTACCACTTTCCCCAAACGCGCAGACTGTAGTAGGCCACAAAAATCGTCAACAGCAGAATCACCCAGTGGTTCTTCCAAAGACGAAGCTTCACGGCCAGGACAATAGCCGCAGCAATGCTGGCGATGTAGGCAAAGTCAGACAACAGCGACACGGCGTTCTTAATACCTTCCGGCACAAAAGTCGCCTGATTGGAAGACAAAAGCGCCAGCAAGACGGCGACAGCCCAGAGCATCAGTGGCACGCCGTAGAGAGCCCCTCCCGGGAATGTTTCGGCAGAGCCTCGCGCCAAGCGGCTGCGTACAACGGCAAAGACTGCCGCCGCAGGTTTTTGCACACGCTCAAGCAGACTGTAGACGATGTTTTTGCCCAGCGAAAAGATGTTGTTGCACGTCCAATAAAGCACCAGGCCGCTAGCCGCATCGTAGAGCAGCACCAGGAACACTGCGGCCATGCCGTAGAGCTGCATCTTGTCGCGACGCGTCATGTTGTGCGTGTAAACGAGAGCGCTTGCCAGATTGATGACGGTCATGAGTATCGGCAGCACGTTGACGGAAAACGCGCCGAGACGAATCATGGCGTCGGGCTTGGACAAGTCGGCAATGCCCAGAAAAGACACGCCCGCCAGAGGCTCAAAGTGAGACAGGAAGTGATACGCCGCAAAGAAGAACGGAATCTGCAGGAAAAAGCCCAGCGACGAGCGCAGCGACAAAAACGGCGAATAGCCTGCCTGTCGGTGCATCGTCGAAATCATGGCAAAGCGCTCCTGGCCCTTGAAGGTGCGCTTGATCATGGCTTCCTTGGCTTCAAAGCTCTTACGAAGCGCGCGTTCGCCCTCCTGCCACTTCTCGGCCTTGATGTAGATGGGCAGAATCACAATGTTGACGGCCAGACTCATCACGACGATGGCTGGCCCCCACGCCTCGGTGAGAGAATAACCCCAGACCAAGGCCGCATGCATCCAGTATTCGAGCGGCGCAATCAGAAGCGTGTAAATGAAATCCAACATCGCTTACGGCTCCTTTTTGGTCTGCGCTTTGCGCGTTGATTGAGTCTTGAGTCGTTCAACCTCGGCAACCAGTGCTTTGGCAATCGGCATCCCCGCGTCTCCGAAATTGACGACATTTTGCTCGCGCAAGGTAAGGATCTTTTCGCGTGCACGCTCTCCGGAAGCAAGCAAGAAGCGTACGACATCAACCACGGTTTTTTCATCGCCCGGCAAGATGCGTTTACCCAGCGTATCAAGCGCACTCATCTCCCAGGCTTCGTGCGGAATTTCCCAGGCTTCAAAACCGTCCTTCAAGGGACCGGCACCAACGCTCACGACCGGGCGCAAAAACACGAAAGCAAAGTCAAAAATCACGCCCGAAATGTCGCTCACCATCAGCTGAGCGCGCGAGAGCGACGCAAAGCCGTCGGGCTGCCGATCCCATTCGATGTTGTCAAAGGGCGCGAGTTCCTGCGCAAGCTTCTCCATCAATTCCGGTTCGGACACAAAGCTTTGCGGGTGAGGGCGCAGAATCACGCGGAAACCTGCTTGCGCAAGCATCTTCGGAATCATGGCGCCCGTGCGCGTCAACAACCCGTTGCGGCCCCAGGTTGGCGCCACAATGACGGTTCCCTCTTCGGGAGGTGCGGCTTTGCGAGCACGCTCCACCAAGCCGTCCAGATAGGGGCATCCGAGTTGCGGGAGTTCCTTGGGGCGCGTGCCGCGCAGCGACTCCAGCGCACGCAAGCTTTTGACCTGTCCGGGCCCGGCGCAATAGACAGCGTCGTAATAGTCGAAACTAAAAAGCTTGTAAGTATGAATGTCCCCCACGGCATGCACCACATGCACATAACGACCGACCCCGGGAGAACGACGAATCTGCAAAACGTCAATGCCGGGCGTCGTGAGAACAAACACCTTGGTCTGTAAAAAGCCCAAGGCCGTATAGGCCGTGTTGGACTTGCCGATAAAGCGCGGATGCACGCACTTAAGGCCGGATGCAAAGACCGGATCTTTCTCGTCGCTCGTGAGATAAGAGCTCTGCACGCCAAGTTTCTCAAGCGCAACCAAAATCGGCCTGAACGTCGTCCAGTACGCCGCACTTTCGGCATAAAACGTCAATGTGTTGTGTTTGAGCGCATCCGTTTTGCCGGTGAGTCTGAAAAAAAGACTTCTGAGCGTCGAGGGAAGCTTGCGGATCACAAAGTAAACGCCCGAAATCAAGCCCACGAAGACGGAAAGCAGCATGCTACCCGTACCGGGATCAAGATAGGCGTGTGCGGCCTGCGGTTCGAGCAGGACACTCAAAATAACGAACGTAATGGGAAGCGTGCGTCGCATGGTCGTTATCGGGAAGCTCGGTTGGCAAGTGCGGTGCCGGAAGCCAAAAGCGCCGCCGCGCGCACCGCCAACGCACAAACAAAAATCAAGCACGACATGGCAGCACCCTCACTGATAAAGCCGCTGTCAATCATGTCAATGGCTGCCACGGCCGCCACTATGCTCGAAGGGGTATAAAGAAACACCACCGCCGAAATCGTCGTTACCGCCGAGGCAAAAAGGTAGGAGAAGATATCGCAAAGTTCGGCGCGGCTCAAAGGCACAATCACGCGCGCGATCGTTGTCAGTCGCTTGGCTCCGAGCGTTTCGCCGACGATTTCATACCGAGCGTTCATGGCGCTTAAGCCAGCCTTGGCCGTGATATGCGGCACACTCCAAAGATGAATCATCGTGTTGGCAATCACCAAAAGCAGACTGCCCAGAGCGCCGCTAAACAACGCCGTACCGGAAAATGTCATTGCCCAAGCCAAACCAAGCACCGTTCCGGGAATGCAGACGGGCAGCAAAGCCAGTTTGTCGTAACCCGTTCTCAACACTCCAGGCATCTGAGGCATACGAACCGTCAGATAAGCGCCGATCCAGGCCAAACCGGTTCCCAGAACAGCCACGGCAAAACTCACGATCAGAGAATGCAGCCAAGGACTGATGCCGTAGGCGGAGTTTTTGAAGGCGTAATTGGCCAAAGTAAGTTGCGTCTCGTACGGCCAAAACGTAATGAAGGAGCCGTAGATCACCACGCCGATCACCAGCAATTCGGCACCGACCACACACCAGGCCAGAATACCGGCCACAGCGTCGCGCACCGGTGACGGATCGGGGTCTTTGATTTGAAACACGGCCTTCGTTTGCGTCTGCGAAAAGCGTCGGGTCACCTGCAGCGCCAAAAGTGCCGGAATCAGAAGCCCCAGACTGAGGAGACCCGCCGCGGCAAAGTTCTGCTCGCCCACCGCCAACGCATAAATTTCGGTGGCCAGCATCGGAAAGTCACCCGCGAGCATCTTTGGTACACCGAAGTCCGTGATCGTCAAAATGAAGGCGATCATGAACGCATTGGCGAGCCCCGCTCGCGCGTGCACCAGCGTCACAGTAGCAAAGCGTCGCCAGGAACCGGCGCCGAGGCTTCTTGCTGCCGCCAAAAGCTTCACATCCAAAGTTGCCAAATTGAGCCGCAGCTGCATCACCGTATGCGGCAGCGCAAAAACAAGTCCCGCCAGAAAAACACCCAAGGGACCGTAAAGGTCCAGATTGAGAAGCAAGCCGTTGCTGCCCACCAAGTAGATGAGTCCGATGGCAGGCATGATGGAGGGCGCAAACAAGGGAGCCAGAAAAAGCACTTTGAGCGCACCTCGACCGAAAGAGCGCGTCACCGTAATGGCATAGGCCACCGCAAAGCCCAGCACAGTCGCCGTCAAGGCAACGGCAGCACCCATGGCAATGGTGTTGCCGACAGCGCGAAGATTATAGGGCGTCAAAAACGCTGCCGCTCCCGCGCCTTCGTCCGCGACAAGAATCGCGAGCTCGGCAAGCGGCCAGAGAAGCCCCGCAGCCAAGAGTGCCGCAAGCCCTCCGAGAAGCAGTTGGGGAAACGCCTCGGTTTTCGAGCCGATGACCGTCATTGTGCGCCCCATGTGCGCCAAGCGCTTTCCGGCAATTCAACGGCAATGAGTGAGTGCAGCGCAAACACCGACCGATCCGTATTGATGCGCAGTGCGTCAGCCGTGATGGTTGTCTGAAAGTCATTCATCAGCACCTTGACGCGCACCGTGTCGCCCATGAATTGCACGGCCTGAACTTTTCCGACAAATGTGTAGGGACGCGCGAGCGCCGCTTCCGTGGCTCGGTGCAGCTTTACGTCGGCATAGCGCAGACCCGTTGCCGCCCCTTCCCGAATCAAAGGCATGCGTACGATATTCATGCCGCCCACAAAAGTCGCCACAAATTCGCTTGCCGGTCGATCGTAGATTTCGTTGGGGGCGTCGGCCTGCTCGACATGGCCGGCATTCATCACCACCACATAATCCGACAGCGACAGCGCTTCCTGTCGGTCGTGCGTCACCATCACGGTCGTCACACCGGAGGCTTCCTGAATGGCCCTGAGTTGCTCGCCGATGGACGCTCGCGACCAGGCGTCAAGCGCAGACAAGGGTTCATCGAGCAACAACAAACGAGGTCGAGGCGCCAGAGCTCGGGCAATCGCCACGCGCTGCTGCTGACCGCCGGAAAGCTCGGCCGGGTACCGATCAGCCAGATCCGTGAGATACGTCAACTCCAGCATTTCAGCCAAGCGCGAGCTCTGTTCCGCATCTCTCGCTTTTCTTGCTCTCAGTCCGTAGAGAATGTTTTCCTTGACGGTGAGATTGGGAAAAAGCGCGTAATTTTGAAAAACAATGCCGATGCCGCGTTCTTCCACAGGCGTATTCGTCACATCTTCACCATCGACCAATACACAACCGGAAGTGGGCGTTTCCAGTCCGGCAATGAGCATCAAGGTCGTGCTCTTGCCGCAGCCCGACGGCCCCAAGATGGACGTGAAGCGTCCCGCTGGAATCTTGAGCGTTGTTTCATGCAGAGCCGTCTGCTCGCCGTACCTCTTGGTGATGGCTCTAAGCTGCAGACCGGCGGCTTGGCGTTCGGTCATCCTTGTCTCATCCTTTTCTTTAGCGTGTTGCAAGTGCATGCCAGCGCTTCAGCATCGCCTCTTTATCCCTTGCCGCACGGGCAAAATCCATCGGCAAGAATCGTTCGGCAATGCGTTTTCCCTCGTCGGTGCTGAAACCTTCGCGTGCCGCAATGCCGCTGAAAGCGGCCGCAATTTCGCCGACAGCAGGACTTGCACAAAAGTCGAGAAAAGCTTTGGCTTCTTGCGGATGCGGACAACCGCGCGGCAGCGCACAGGCTTCCGCATCCCAAGCGATTCCCTCTTCGGGTTGAACGACCGTGACAGGCGTTTTGTACTTCAAAAAAGGCTTGAGAAAAGCCGCAGCGCTCAGTCCGATGGGAATTTCTCCCTGCGCCGCCATGGCTGCCGGCCTGGCACCACTTGCCGCATAAAAAAGCATATTGGCGTGCAGTTTTTCAATCACTTCCCAGCCCTTTTCCTCGCCAAACCCCTGCACAAAACCGTGAAGAAACATCAGCCCTGTACTCGAAGCTCTCGGGTTGGGCATGACGATCTGATCCTCAAACTCTGGCCGCAGCAAATCGGCCCAGCTTTGCGGCATCGAAAGTCCTTTTTTCCGGAGAAGATCCGTGTTGACGCACACCGACCCACCCCAGGCGTTAATCCCAAACCAATGGTTGTCTTTTTCAACCATCTTGGGATTGAGCTTTTCAACTTCCTTGGGAGCGTACGGTTCAAGAACCCCCTTGGCGCGAAGATTTTCCAGGGCGATCGCCGAGACGCCCAACACGGCATCGGCCTGCACGCGGTCTTTTTCCGCAAGAAGACGTGCACAAATCGGCCCGCCCGAAGCTCTCACATAAGTGATTTCGATATCGGGACGAACGGCGGCAAAGGCATTGCGATAAACAGCAAGCCACTCGGGCTCCACAGCCGTGTAGACCGTGATACGACGCCTTGTCTCAGCCGCACACAGAGGCGCAACCGAAACCAGGGGCAAAGTCAGCAAAGCCGCAAGGCCGCGTCTTCGTTGCATCGGCAATTATTCGAGTCGGAACTCTTTTTTGATGAGTTCAATCATGAAGCGAGCCACCTTGTCGCCCGTATTGCCTTTCTTGCTGTCGATATTCATCTGAATGAGGCAATCGAGCACGCGCTCACGCAACGTGGAGCTGCTCACACCTTCGGTACGCGGGAAAATGACGAGGCGCTCCGGGCGCACATGATTGACATTGTCGGCGCCGTGCACCAAAAGGTCGCAATTGACGCTATCCATGAATTCGTCGGTGATGAGCCAGGGACCAGCCACCACTTCCTTCACGTAGCGGATGCTCTCCAAAATTTCCTTGCGCTCTTCGAAGCTCAATTCCGGCGTGTAGCCTTTCTTCTTTTTGATTTCGTCGTCCGTGGTCAACACCACCACGACATCACCGATCTCGGCTGCTTTTTTCAGAAGCCGAACGTGGCCGTGGTGAATCAACGTGGCCGACATATCGACCATAACGCGCGGGCGTGCAGCAGTGCAAGCAGTCATATTGGCACCAATTTCGTCAAAAGTTCAAAGCGGCCCAAAACAAAAAACGGCCACGCTTTTTTTCTCCTCCTGAGAAAAAAAGCACGGCTTCGAAATTTTCGGGCTAAAGAATTTGACGCAAATTTTACGCCGACCTTTCGGATCGTTCGACTTTTCGACTCAAAGCAGCGTTGCCATGTAGTACGGTAAATACCACACGTCGTCCTGCCGTTTAATTTCGCCGTGATGCAGAACAATGGCCTCCCCGATGCGTTTTCCGAACTTTTCTTTGAAGCGCACAAGCGATTTGATGCCCGATGAGCCCGAAGACTTGACCTTAATGGGAACGATCTTTTTGCCTTGCCGAATCAAAAAGTCGATTTCCATCGTGGTCTTTCTGGTTTCCGGATTGCGCTCCGCGTAGAAGTAGGCACGATGTCCGTTTGCCTTCAGACACTGCGCGACAACGTTTTCCACCAACATACCTTCGTTGACCTGCAGTTGGTCTCGAAGGACCGCTCTGTAGAGTTCATTTTCCAAATATGGCCTATCCGAGAAAGCAAGTGAAACCAGAAGTCCGGTATCCGAGAGATAACACCTGAACACGGGATCGGCCACGGCAAAATCATCGGTCCCGTCGATATTCTCGAGCGCACAAACCCGGTTGGTGAGCATCGAGGCATCAAGCCAGTGGGCAGGCTTTTCATACTCTCGCCAACGCGCGTTTGGTGTGGCATGCGAAATCACGTACCTCTTATTGCGGCGCATCAGTTCGGACGGAATGTGCGCGAAGAACGCCTGCAAGTAGTCGCAGTTTTCCTTACTCTGCTCGCGCATTCCATCTTGCCAGAACGACAAGATCCGTTGCTTTTCAGAATCCGATGCGCCGTAGTCCTTGCCGTTGAGAAATGCCTGTACCGCCTGCGGCATACCGCCCACCAGCATGTACTCGCGAAACGAGCACATCACACTCTTATACAGTGCGCCCATCGGCTTTTTGCTGTCAAAGTGTTCTCGCATGAGCGGCATCGTGAATGTGTCTGCTCTCGCCCAAAGGAACTCTTCGAAATCAAGAGGGTGAACCTCGAGCGTGTACTCCTCGGACGGAATCAGGATGTCTTTGCTTCGTTTCGTCATACCGGCAAGCGATCCGGTTCCCAAGTAGTCGTAGCGTCCGTCTTCCAATAGCGTTTTGAGGGCTTGCCGAGCTTGAGGAAAGAATTGAATTTCGTCCAGGATGATGAGCGACTTTCGACGATACAACTGGGTCTTGTACTCGAACTGAAGCTGTGCGAAAAAAACATCCAAATCGCGCAAACCGGTGACAAACAAATCTTTGACAACTTGGTCAGCTTGATCGAAACGAATCAAGATGTAGCTCTCGTAGGCCTCGCGTCCCAACTTCTCCGCAAGCGTTGTCTTGCCTACACGTTCGGCGCCTTTGAGGAACAAGGCGTAGTGCGGCGCGTACTGCTCCTTCCACTTGAGCATTTCTTGGAAAATTTTTCGTTCGAACATCATCGCAAGCCCTCTTTTCACAAATACGCACCTACTTATAGGCTCATTTTTCACAATTGCGCAATCAAGCTCACAAAAAAAGAGGTTTCAGGGGCAAGTGCAGGTAAATGGTCTCTGCAGAAAGCATGATTGTTCTTGAATCATCTGTTCTCCACGATCGCCATGGAATAGATGCAGACATTTCCCAGATCGGAGAGGACAAAAACATTTCGTTTGAAGATCTGCGGCAGACTCCCAGAAAGATTATGTCCAGCCAAGGCGATGGCAAATAGACATCGAGCCCCATCAAGAGATCCGTCCAGAAACTCATGGCCAAACTCGACTTCATAATCAACACATTTGATTTGCATGTAATGACTAAAGATTGCAGTACGTCACCGTAATGGCCTACTTAAACTTCGAGCGTTGCGCTTCAAGTTTTAACTTTCATACCATAAAAATATCAATCATCTATCTGGGATTCTACTGCTTGACGGGGGGGGGTAGCGGCTCTAGTCTGCGAACTGAAGATTTGTGTCCAGAAAGCAGAGGCTAAAGTGGATATCCCAAACGATGCCCACAGTGTGGATATGCGGCAATTTACTTGTGTTGCTTTGAAGCGGGTCGACTCTTTCGGCCGGTGTCATTGTGCGTTGTCGGCTTTTCGTTTCCGGTTCGGTTGCCGTTTTTCTCCGTTGCTTTCTCTAGGTTGTTGCGTGCGGGGAGGCACTAAACACATCAGGGTACGCCGAATGGATCGACGATATTGCATTCAGCCCTAGTCTGTTGCGTTTTATAGGCGAATGTGAGCTGTTCTTGCTCACTATTTTCTCCACCCAGTTTAGTTAGTTTTAAATGGCGCATTCGGCGCGTTTAATTTATTTAATTTCTGCAACTTGCTTAAATGTAGCTAATTAAAACAAGCAAGTGCGACAAGACTTACTTGAATTTTATAAATAAAACGGTACTCATATGAATAAGATCTATAAGAGCATTTGGAACCATGTGACGCGCACGTTTACGGCGGTTTCTGAAATTCAGCAGACCAATGGGAAGAAGGCCAGGAGTACGCTGAAGAAAATGGCTATAGCGACTTCGTTGGTTTTAGCAACCAGCTCTGTCTCCGCCTATGATAGTGGCCGTCCTGTTGAAGGAAATCAAGATTTCTCAATTGGTCAAAATACCCCGTTCTAAATAGATCAAGACACTACAAATATCCAACCTAATACTCGTTTCGATATTTCAGATGATAAATTATCAAGCGCGGATTTATCTTCTAATATTTTGCTCAATTTGTCGAGTAAAATTTTCGAACAAAGAATTCTCACAACAGATAATATAGATTCAGAAATAGGCATAAGAAATGGATCTGCCTTTATCGCCAATACATCTTTAAATCAGCGCCAAGGTGATGTTGCGACCCTAACTTTTGCAGTAGGAAGCGAAGCCTATGATTTAATCAAATCAAATATTGCCTCATATAGCTCTGATGCTCGCATGGACAGCGAAGGAATATGGCCTGTTCAGCGCGAAGTTATTCGAGTCTTGACTGGCGAAATAGGAGAAAAGAACTATTATGAAAACGGTCTTGCTTTTCATAATAGCGATGAAAATGGTGGAATAATATGGACTCTCGCCATCCTCAAACAAGTCGATATTGATCCAAATAAAACTCTGGATCTGTCAGGCATTTCCGGTGACAACAATGTATGGTCTGCGAAAATTACTGGAACCGGAAATATCTCTTATTCAGGAACAGGAACATTAAACATTCAAACCACTCTTTTCCATGATGCCAACGGAAATGAGTATGACGACATAAGCAACTATACTGGCACAACGCAGATAACTGGCAACAGTACTAACGACCGACTAATTGTCAACCTCAACAAAACACAATCGTTTGGTCTGACAAGTGGGTTCACAGCTTCCAATGCAACCATCAATGTCAATCACTCAAATGCTTGGAAAAGTGTAAGTGAGCTTCACTTAACGGATTCTAATATCAATTTCACCGAAGACCAAAGTGAATTCAAAGTAACAAATAATTCTGGAGATACGACAAATACGGCTACGTTCAGCGGCACAAATACGATCTCGGGTGGAGCCAATCCCTTTACCTACCTGATTCAAGGCGATGCAGAAATTGTTGACGGCACCACAACTTTTGCCGGCGCCAACATCAAAACACAGGTTGCCGGTTCTTTGACATTGCATAGTGTTGGCGGAATTGCCAACGATACCGCAATCGAAATCGGAGGGGCCCTTAATTTTGTCGGGGCGGGCGCAACACCCACCAAACAGACATTGACCCAGACTTTTGCCGCATACGATGATACGGATGACAAGTACACCGTCAACCTGTCCGAAGGTTCGAACATCAAGTACGATTCTGGGCAAATTCTCTCCGGAGTCTCCGAAACGAACTTGTCTGATGCATCCAGGCTTGAAACCGATACTCAAGACAATCTTGGTGGCCTGGTGACATTCAATCGCCAAGATGATGGGGCTCGCTCGCAGTTAACATTGACATTGGCTAGCAGCGTCGAGAATCTTATTCTGTCCACAAACCTTTCCGGTGACGGTTTAACGATTTTGGATGCCGGTAAGGATGACGGAACCAATGCTCAAATCAGCTTAGGTTCCAACGTAGATCTGTCTAACTACAGCGGTTGGATTCGTCTTGAAAACGGCGTAATGGATTTGGATGGCAACGCCGTAGGGAAATTAAATCGAAACCAGGATGACACAACAGGTCTCAGCCTCGGTGCATCTGCTACTTTGACAGTAAGCGGCCAAACATCACGTGAATTAGATCGTTTCGGTTGGCAAAGTGCTACCGGTGTTTTGGATTTGACCGACTTCGACTTTTCCGACCAATTTGAGGGTGCTCTTTCGGTTGAAAATCTTCTGTATCCCGCCGGTGGCATTATCAGGCTTGATGTCCAAGAAGTGTCGGGAGATGTGCCGACGGACATTTCAGAAGGATCTGTTTTCGCACTTGATGACGGACAAGCCGGTCAGCTTCTTATTGAAACGACCCTCCAGAATGGTCAGAGCTACGGAACCATCGTCTTTCAGGATAAAAACGGCAATAGGCTGACTGACGGTCAACGAAATCAGGATTATTACAGCCAAAACAACACAGCAAAAGTAGCGGCTACAGGTACATGGAATTGGACTGCCGGTTATCGTGACGACATTCAAAATTCGGATGGGGAAACCGTTACCGGCATCTATGCTGCGTACTCTCTTGAAAAGATAACATTAAAGAATGATAACGATTCTGACGGACCGCTTTGGGCGAGTGCTGCTTTGGTTGGCGAAACTACGGATAGGTCTTACCGTTTGAATACGGAGATCGATGGTCGCGGCATTTTCGAAATCAAGGCAGGCGCAGATGATGCTAATAAATTTGTTGAACTCAATAACCAGAACAACAGTTACACAGGAGCTACGGTTGTTTTAGGTTTGACCGAATTGAAGTATATCGGCGGCGCTCTGGGTAACAGTACCGTTATCCTGAGTGGTGCAGGCGCTAATTTAACGAGCGCTTCGCAAAGCTTTGATGGTGAAGAGATTTCGAGAAACCAGATCATCAATGGCCTGTATACGGATGCTAAACGGCACTTAATCACCCTTAATCAGGGCACCACTCTGACGATTGCAGGGAATGCAGACGAATCCTGGTCTGATGAAGCTGTGCAAAAATATTTTGAAGGTACAACTCCCACTCAAAACGTATTGGGTGCAGAAACGAAGCTTTCGGGATCAGGCATTTTCTCCATTGGTACGGATGGGTCAAACGATATTCAATTAACCGCCGAAAGTAGCGACGTATTCAATGAGTTCGACGGAACCGTTCAGCTTGCCGGTAACAGATCGTCTTTGACGATTGAGGGTGATGTTGCACTTACCCGCGGCAAGTTTTCGAGCGAGGAAGCTCTCGAAGCAGTGATTGACCTCAACACGTCCGCACAAATTGGTGCTGACCCTGACAGCAATGAAGATATTCCTGGCGCAGACTTTTCGGGTTTCACCGGCCAGCTATGGTTGGCTACGAAGGAATATAACGTTTACGACCTCGGCAATTTGAATTCGTCGGCTGCGCTTGCGCTCAATTCGTCAATCGTGAATTTCCATGGAATTAAAGGCGAGAATGGCGAAAGTGTAGGGTTCGCGAACGCCGTCACTGGCACTGGGGGAACGTGGAATCTGGACGATTCCAACATCACGCTTACTGAAGACTCCACAACCAAGGAAGGGTTCGACAAAGTCGATGTTAACAGAAGTAGCATGCTTACCCTTGTTGCATCTGAGGAGCGCACGGATGGCGGGCTGGGGTTGTTCGGCAAGTCTACCGATGACAGCAATAAATACGATGTTGCCTTCAGTGGTAAAGGTACATTGAATCTGTCCGGATACACTTTGAATTCAAACCAACTCAACTTTGGAACTGGTGATACAGAAACCTTCAACGGCACTCTCGGTCTCCTTGGCTCAACCCAGTACACCTTGTTGTCGAATGCGGATTATGGGATTGCACTCAATACCGGCACTTTGGTTGTTGGAGCCGACGGAGTTGAATCGCATCTAACTGCTACCGCCTTGTCGTTTACCGGTGCAAACAACGTGCTCGATCTGACAAACGCGGTTGCTTCAACCCCGTCCGATACGTCCAACAAGTCTGCCCTTTTCTCGGTGGCGGGAGCTATTAACTACGGTGCTGGTTCCGGCGAACTCACGGTAAATATTGGCGCAGACCAACGGAGCGTTGAAATCACAAAGAACCAGAATATCCTCGACCAAGATAATGGTGGCTGGACTCAATGGCTCGTTGATGCGGGGCAAGTAGGAAATATCTCGAGTGTCAATGTAGAAATTCAAGTTGACGGCAACGCGCTTGCTGACGACTTTACTCAGAATCTTGCGACATCTGGTACCGCAACCGGCTACTACGATGCTAAGAGTGTCGTTGCTTATGGCGACATTGGCGCAAGCTATGAACTGACGCAGATTGATTTTGAACAAGGATCGTCAATTAATCTCGTCAAAAAAGCTGATTCGGACGATGAATTGACAGTTGCTCTGACCGGTATAGGCACGATTAACATCAATGGCAACATCACCGTAAACAACACGTATTCGCCCGAGTCTGAATTGGCTCATGACGCTGAAGCGTTCTCCGGCGCGTACAACGTGACGGCTGGTTCCAAACTTACGCTTTCGGGATATGGCGAAGCCAAGGTCAACATCAATCTGCAATCTGACGCTGGTATCGTGATTGCGTCTGATCAGACTGCTACGATCAATGACAGCTTAAGCGGCCGCGGAACAGTTGAATTTGCCAGCGGTAGAGATAGTCTTACTCTCACCCTGACGGGGAATTCGAATCTGACTTCCGGATCTAAGTTTGAATCGCAAAACAAGAGCGACCGGATTGTTTTGTCTCAAGAAGCTTCTTTGGCTCTTGACGGCGCGAATGCGGCTCTGACGGAATACAACGGAGTAATTGCTCTCAGTGAGAATTCAACGTTGAAACTGAACGAAGCTGGCTCGAATTCGGTTAATCTGGATCAAGTCGATAGCGTGGCTGGCGGAAACGGGACGGTAGACCTCGCATCAGGTACTTACGAAATTACCTCTGCTTCCGACTATACCGGCGCGTGGAGTGTTCTGAATGGTGCCAAACTCAATCTGAATGACATCGGTTCAAAGGATTTGTTGTCAGAGTTCAACAACATGTTGAACCCTCAGGACAACTCTCAGGGATCCGGCGGCGTGATTGCTCTGACAAGTGGTTCCGGCATTGTCGTTGGCTCAAACGCGGCTAACTTCAACGGAACGTGGGATCTTGCAACATCCACATCTGGCGAAAAACTACAAGTTAACGGCCGTTTAGGCGCGACCGAAGTAACTCTCGGCGCAAACGACGAGCTGGAATATTCCTTCAGCGGAACAGATGTTCAAACCATTTCAACAGCTGTAAACAGTGGCGGAAGCACTTCTGGCATCTTCAAGGTGTCCGACGGTAAGTACAGGATTGATGTCAATACGACAGTTAAGGTCGAAGAAACAGATGTCATTTCCGGCGCTTCTTTGTCGGTTTCGAAGCTTGAACAACTTGGCAACACAATAACGATTGGCGAAACTGCCGAAGAAGCCGCGAGCACATTGCGATTCAATGGTTCAGGAAACCTTGCGTTCACCGGAAAAACCGTTGACGGTTACGGCACACTCCACATTGACCTAGGTTCGAATACGAACACGCTAACTTTTACCGATGGCACGGGTGTGCAAGACAATCACGTCAAAGTTCGTCTGACAAATGCTGCCTACAGCTATGAGTCTAGTGACGGCTTTTCGCGCTATGTCGTTGGCAGCAACGGACGTTTTATTGTGGGTAACCAGCAAGCAAACCTCAATACCATTGGATGGGAGCAAAACTCTCAAGCCGCGGGCGTTATTGACCTGAGAAACTACGATTTCACAAACACTTCCTCTGGCCCGGCCATCGTCGCGGATTCTATCGTTATGTCGAACAACTTAAATGTTGTTCAAGTTGATTCGACTGACTTCACTCTTGCAGGTACTCCTTCTGAGGGCAATATTCTGGCCCTTGACAATGTTGATCAAAGTCGACTTTTGATCTCCGGAACCTGGACCGGTGAGGACGGAACCAAATCGCCGGATATCACGCTATGGGATGAAAAAGGCGAAATTGTTCAGGCGAATGAATACCAAGATTTGAGCCATCTGGGTGGAAATCAGTTGGCAGCTCAAGTTGGTTGGGGCGTCGGGGCAACTTACCTCGCCGGTGACACTGCCACTGAGGGAAATGGTATTTACCTGAATTACGGAATAACCAGCATTGAACTTCTGAACAACAACGATAGCGGGGCTTTGTTGCCCTCTGCCTCGTTGGTTGCTGAGGTCAATGCATCGGATACCGATAAAGCTCTGGATTCAACAATTTCTGGCCGCGGTGTTTTGGAATTCAGATCGGAAGGTTCAGATGGCTCTAACGTTACGGTTCAGTTGAGTGATCCCGAAAATTCTTATTCGGGTGCCACGGTTGTTCTCGATCGTACGACTTTGCAAGCCACTGGCTCTGCTTTGGGTAACAGTACACTCGTTTTAGTTGGCGAAGGTGCCGGCTTTAACGCACTTGCCGATGATTCCCAAAATCGGGCTGTGCATGGCCTTGTTACCGATGATAAAACGCATACCATCACAATCAATAACGACCTTGTGCTTGAGGAAAGCAGCCTCAGCGCAGATGACGTGGTCGCTTTAAATAACGGATACGGTGTCTCCGATATTGTTCAAAACAACACGCTGGGGACCCTCACCACCTTGTCCGGTACGGGCACGCTGACGCTCAATTCCGACCTTACGACTAAGAGCGCCCTCGCGTTTAACAGCTTTGGCGGAACGGTTGAAGTCGGTCAAACCCTTACCATTGAGTCGGCAATCGGTACCGCCACTGGCAATGAAGTTCGGCTCACCGGCGGCATCTTTACTGGCGGGACTGACGCGAAAATCTTTCTCAACACGTCCTCCCAAATCGGTGAAAACGAAGGGATAGCCGGCGCAGTCTTTTCGGGCTTCGAAGGGCAGCTTTCGTTGGATCAGAAGACCTATGACATCTACAACATCGCCAAGTTGAATTCGTCGGCTAAGCTTGTGCTCAATTCGTCGACCGTGAACTTCCACGGAATCGAAGGAGGGTTTGCGAACGCCGTCACTGGCACTGGTGGCACGTGGAATCTGGACGAATCCAATATCACGCTTGATAGTGGATCCGGAACCAAGGAAGGGTTTGACAGAGTTGACATCGGCGAAGGCAGCACGCTAACTCTTGTTGCGTCTGATAGCGGAACTGACGGCGGACTAGGTTTGTTCGGGAAGTCTGCCGCTGACAACAACAAATACGTTGTCGCCTTTAGTGGTGATGGCACATTGAATCTGTCGGGCTATACGACGCTTCAATCGAACCAAATTGACTGGGATAACTTTGAAGGCATCGTCGGACTGCAAAACACCACCAATTTCACGCAAGCTGGAACCGCGGCATACAGCGTTGATTTGGCGGACGGCACAACGCTTACGGCTTCCGGAGCAGACGTTTCGGTTAACGGCTTCAACTTCGCCGGCAATGCGACTCTTGATTTGACGGCAGCAAGCAACAACGCAAGCAGCCGCGCCTTATTCAATTCCACGAACGGTTACACCGGTTCAGGTGATTTGACGGTCGAAATTTCCAAGGCACAGTTTGAAGATTCTTCGAAGTCTCTGCTCAATAGCGCGACCAACATCCTTAAGCAGGACGAACAATCCGGCGTAGATTGGGTTGTTGCTGCCGGCTACGCTTCCGGTATCAGCAACGACAATGTTTCGATTCAGGTAGGCAAAGAAAACGATCTTCCTGATTCAACTGACATTGCGTTGCAGGATGGTGTCACAGGCACTTATGAACTCGGCACGAAGACAAGTGATGCCGGCATTGCTGTGAACTACAAGCTCACGGCGTTGGATGTCACAGACGAAGCCGTTGATTTTGAACTAAGTACTGCTAGCGCACAAGATCCGGCAGATTTGGCTGTCAAACTCACAGGTACCGGTTCGATTGGTATCGATGGCAATATCGAAGTTGCCTATCAAGAAGGCAGCAATTTTGCCGGTAAGTATGCTCTTGGAACGGATGCTGATTTAACTTTGAGCGGCAATAACACCGACGGTGTTGCAACTGTGGTCTTCGGTAAAAGTGCTGGTCTGACGCTCAGTGGCAGCCAAACTTTGATCCTAGGTACGGTGGGTTTCGGAAGCGAAGTAACTCTAGAAAATGACGTTACTCTGACCGTTCAAGGCGAAAGCAATGTCTTCGCTAACGGCTCTACGCTTTCAGGTGGTTCCAACACCGGTTTGGCACTTGACGAATCCGCAAATCTCGTAGTTGAGGATGTGTCGGGAACATTTAACGACTTCGGGAATATTGAGCTTGGAAGCGGTGCTCATTTGACTCTTAACGGAGGGAATGGGTACAACCTTAATGTCATCAGTGGCCGATCCAGTTCCATCGTAACCCTTGGTGGCGGTTCTTATTCCTTGTCCGAGTCGACTTACACCGGGGAATGGAAGCTTGGAAACAGTTCGATGTTGAATTTGGACGGTGATGTCTCGTTTACGGCAAATGGGGCCGAGCTTTCGTCTGCGGAAGATGTTGCGGATACAACCAAACCCAATGTCAATGTAGGCCAAGGCGTGACGGTTACGGCGGATGCCGGGAATCTTGTTGATTTTGAAACCGGAACTTTCGCCCTGAGCAGCGGATCAACGTTGCACATCAATGCCAAAGCCGATGCTGCCGCCGATGCATTCCTCAATTCTGACGTGAATGTTAGCGGCACTGGCACCCTGGAATTGGCCGGAGATGGCACCATCAACTCGGACGTCTCCGCAGACACCTTCCGCGTTGCATCAGGCAATGTCACACTTGGCGAAGTTTCTATTGGCGTATCCAACACCGCTGTCGGCGCAGAGGCTTCGTTGACCGCTGCCAAGAATCAAATTGGCAGCTCTTCGCTTACCATCGGTGAGAGTGGTGTCTTAAACGTCACTGTCGGTAAAGAGACTGGCAGCTTTGCTCAGAAAATCAGCGGCGAAGGTACGCTACACGTTGATTTGGGTGGTACGGAAAACATCCTTGATTTCAGTGATAGCAACATTGGTAGCCAAACAACCATCATCGTTGCCAACGGCACACATACCTATGACATGGGCGATGGCTTCTCGAACTACGGCGTTGATGACAACGGTGTATTCAAGGTCGGTGAAACACCTATCGGTTCAGCAGAAAGGCTGTTAGGTAGCTTTACGTGGCAAGGCCAGGGCGGTGAGTTGGATCTGTCCGGTATTACGTACACCGGTGTCCCTGCAATGACAGTTGACAAAGTCAACATCCATGGGGACGGACAAATCAAACTGGATCTTGACTCTTGGGTTGCAGATCTCGAAGAAAAAGCCGACGGCAATACAAATCTCTTGGACGCCGACGATGGTGTTGAAGACAATTATGTTCTCGTAGTCAAGGGAGAGGTTGACCATCAGGGCACATTGACTCTTGTTGACCAAGAAGGCAACCCCGTTACAGATAATAAGGAATATCAGACAACGACCACAGTCGGAGACGATCTGGCTGATGCGATCTGGAATTATTCCATCGTAACGAAACCGGGGAGCGAAGATCCGGTTGAGGACAAGGGCTTAGCTCTGACCTACGGTGTGACTGAGCTGCATCTCAAGAACATAGCTGAGGATAAGAATGCTGTTATTCTGAAACCGGATGGCGGGGATTCAGAATTCTCTGCATTAATCTCCGGTGAAGGAAAGTTGTCCATTCAAGGGGATGTGGCGCTTTCTCATTCTGACAACTCGTTCACTAACTCTACTATCACAGTTGAGTTCGGCAATAAGCTGACAACGCAGGGATCGAACGTACTCGGCTCGGGTAGCAATACACTTAAGCTCGATAACGCCAATTACGAAATGGAAATGGCTTCATCGGCAGATGATGCATATTCTGAAACCATCAAGCTCGACTCAGATGGAGATTCCTCAATCACGCTCAACGGCAATCAACTGAACTTAGCCGACGGTTCGACCATTTCGGCCGGAACCACGTTCGGCGGCGATACCGAAAGCAATGCAGATTCCGCTCTGACCGCTCTCGGCGAGGTAACTTTGGAAGGCGCAAACCAAACATTGGGCAACCTCGGGGTTGCAGGCCTGAAACTTGCGATTGACGCTACTGGCAACGTAAAGGCCGCAGGCGGCTCAATTGAGAAGCTTGAGAATATCTCCGGCGAAGGTAGGTTCACGCTTGCACTGGATCCAAACAAACAACCGCAGGTGACCTGACTGACTTTACCGGTACGGTCGTTGCGGGTAGTGGTCAGACCTTTGTTCTGAACGATGGCTCTCAGACCAGAACTGTGAAAGTAGACCTTAGCAATGGCGGCACGCTCACCTCTAGCACTGAATCGACTATTGCCGGTTTGACCACAACGTCAGACTCCGTGATTGATCTGGGCGAAATGACCGTTGGCGATGAAAAAGCTTCCGGCATGCTCACTGTGGCTGATGGCAATTCGACGCTTGCTCAGGGTACGGAACTCAAGGTTGAGGTTAAGACCGACACCTCCTCTGACAAAGTCTTATCGCTTGACGACGGCATGATCACGAAGTTGGTTACCGGACTAGACGCAACGCAAACAGATGATTTCACTGTTAACTACAACGGTAAAACCACAGGCGATTTGTTGTCCGGTGAAGATGTTATCGGCACCGCTCACTACATCTTTGAAGAAACTGTCGTACCTGAAGGAAACAACAAGACGACAGCCGGTCTGAAGTCCACGCTGACAAAGATCGAACTCACAGGAGAACTGGTGCTTAACAACAACACCGGTACTCCGGCAGACCTTGCAGCTGAAGTACGAGGCACAAACGAAAGCGCCGTCACCGTCAGTTTCGGCGAGATTGAGCTGGTCAAGGATAACTCCTACGGCCAACTCAACGTCAACAAAGGTGCGACAGCCAACCTTACCGGGGTTCAGACGATCACCGGTACGGAAGGTGTTGTGGCTGGACAAATTGAAGCTAACGCAGGTAAGTTGCGGCTTGCTTCAGACGCCAGTTTGACCTTTAAGAATGTTCAGACCGGTCTTGCGGATGTAAGTCTTAACAACAATGCAACGCTTACTCTGTCGGGGCTTGACCTTACCGATAACAGCTCGTTGCTAGGTGCTACGAAACTCAACGTCGTCGACGGCACAGGCAGCTTGCAGATTGTGGATTCAACCGGTTTGCTTGACGACGACAACCTTGTGTTCCCGGCAAGCCCGGACTACAAAGCAACAGCTTTGGATATTGCTGTCCAAAATTCCGAAGTGACGCTGTCTGACAATTGGGTCGACATCACCGACAATCTGTCTATGGATGTCACCGGCGGTTCGTCCGTCACTATGGCAGGCAAGACCTCCGATGCCCTTTCGGTGGATTGGAGCAACTTGACTGTAGATCAAGACAGCAACGTTACCTTGAACGGCAACGGCGCGGCATTGACTTTCACCGGTCTCAATGAAGGCAAATTGGCTGGTACGGTCAACATCAACAACGTTGGGTTTGAGTTTGGTGCAAATACTGCTGGTAACTCTGTTAACAACGATTTGCTTGAATCGGCCAACGTGACCTTCTCCAACTCGGATTTGGTCGCAAACGGTGTTTCGAATGTCGGCAATCTCACGCTTGACAGCGATACCACGCTTGCGTTCCAGGAAAGCAAAGAGATTGCTATGGGTGAAGCGTCTTCAAGCCTGATTACTGTGAATGACGGCAAGACGCTGAATCTGGGTGGCGCAACGATCAAGATTGACACAGACGATCTTTCGTTTGATTTCAAAGACACAGAATCCGGAACCACTAGTGCACCGTTGCTCAACGCTCTGAACGATGCTCAACAGGAAAACGTGAAGTATTTCCAACTTGTTGAAGGCAACGTAAGCGGTTTGGGCGAACTCACCGATATGAACGGAAATGCTTTGGTCGACACAAGCGCCGTGGCTGTCATCGGTGAAGATGGTAAAACCGTGGCCGAACTCGGATTTGGCGCCAACCTGCAACAGGGTGAGGGCGGTAAAGACCTCTGGGTTGGTCAAGGCTTGCAAAAATTGTCGCTCTTTAAGTCCGTTGAGCTTAATGCCGGAGACGGCAAAGGCTTGACCTTGGATGGCAATGGCGTATTCACGATCAATGCAGTCATTGAAGCCTCCGATAAGGAGGGAGCCGATGATGTGATTGATCTGACTATTGCAGGAGGTACGCCGATTCGTCTGGCCGGCGCAAACGGCAATATCACGGGTACAACGACGGTTGCTGAAGACGGCAAGCTTATCCTTGCCAATAACAACACTCTCGGCTCGCAAACAGATCTGGATGTGCAAGGCACTTTGGAAATCGAAACAGGATTTACACAATCTGCCAAAACGCTCAATGTTTCCGGAACCGGGACGTTGGATCTTGCCGAAGGTGCCAAGCTTGACGTCACGACCGCGCCGGAAGGATCAGCCTCGTCCATTATTGGAGGCACGGTGACTGGGTCCGGTACATTGGCCTTTGCTGAAAATGCGCAGGTTCACATCGCAGAAACCGCCAAGCTCAATAGCGTCACTTGGGATCTCACCAAGGGTGCCGCTATGGTGATTGCAGCCGGAACCAATGGACAGAGCATTACCTCCGGAACCATTTCCGGCGGTACTGTCGTTAAAAACGGCACTGGCGATCTGACTCTGGGCTACGGCGTTGTCAACAACAACGGTGTTGCTGTAGACGTTCAGGAAGGCAATCTCAAGATCGACGATTGGACAAATACGCTCACGCTGAAGAGTCTGAATCTCCACAAGAGCGAGTTCACCATGTTCGGCAATCTTGCTACCGCTGACGGGCTCTCGGCTGACGGTGCACGAATCACCTTGGGAGCTTCGGATACCGATTTCAAGGACTACACGATCGATGGTCTGTATTCTGGATCAGCGACCTTTGTCTTTGATACAGCATTGGGTGAAACGTCCGACGGTGACAGCCTTACGTTTGCCGATGGCGTTGCCGAAGGTTCGCATGCTCTTGTGGAAGTTACCAACCACACCACACTCAGACCGAGCATGTCAGTTGCTGATCTGACGCTGATTAGTGTCAATGGTGAAGTGGCTGAAGACTTCGCGACGCTTCAAGGCGGCAATTTGTCGAAAGACGGTTTTGACTGGGGGCTCGTTGCCAAAGAAGGTGAAAACGGTTATACCGACTTCTATCTGAGTGCGGAAGCCGGTTCCGATCCCTCTGATCCGACCGATCCAAGCAAGCCCGTCTACAAGATGGATGCGCGCGTAGGCGCATTGGCTGGCTTTGCCGCAAGTGTGGATTTGTTCGAAATGACGATTCATGACCGTCAGGGCACGCGTGCATGGATCAACCCGATCACGGGTGAAAAGACCACGACAAGCCTCTGGATGCGTCAGACGATGTCTAAGAGCGACAGCTCGGATAGCTCCGGGCAGTTCGGAGGTCGTTCGGATGATCGCGCTACGACAATCGGCGGAGACATCCTCCAGCTTTCGCCGAGCGGTTCCGGCCTTGTCTATGCCGGTTTGATGGCCGGTTTCGGTTCGTCGGACTACGATGCGAATTCGAGCGTGACAGGCGCATCCGCTAAAGCCGATACCGATGCTTGGATGGTGGGCGCCTACGCAGGGTGGAACCAGAACGATCCGAAGAACGATCGCACTGGTGCCTATCTTGCGGGCTGGGTGCAGTATGCGCATTTCTCTTCCGACATCGTGCGTTCCGGTGAAAAGAAGTTAGAAGCCAAGGCAAGCGGTTTGTCTGCATCTCTAGAAGCCGGTTGGATTGTGAAGGCGGCAGAGTTCCAGATGCAAGGCGGCGCAACCGAAGGTGCGTTCTACATTGAACCTCACGCGCAGGTGACGTGGTGGGGTACTGACTACGACAACATTGATGGTGAAAACATCGAGTTCGAAGGTCAGCACAACATCACAACGCGCTTGGGCGCTCGTTTGACGATGGAAACTTCGGGGTCAACGAACTTCAGTCCCTACTTGGAAGCCAACTGGGTGCATAACACCAAGGAATACGGCGTACAGTGGGGTGAAGCTGAAAGTTACATCGAAGGAACGCAGAATCAGGCTGAACTCAAGTTCGGTGCTGAAACGTTCTTCACCGATTCCTTCTCGGGTTACGCTCAGATCCGCGCCAACTGGGGCGGAGACGGGTACAACCGTCAGGAAGGAAGTCTGGGACTGAAGTATCGCTTCTAAAGTCTGATTGTTGTTAATCCGA